>CETM01082628.1_pt1 | contig 16911 bp, 15 predicted proteins | sample 361451 | NCBI WGS metagenome assembly CETM01 (sample SAMEA2622690, study PRJEB7988) | marine metagenome | isolation source: saline water (ENVO:00002010), including
CCTCTCTCATTGGGCTGGGATATCAGGGTGTGCCTCCTCTCGGTCTGGTTTGTCGCGTCGTACTCTCCCCTGGAAATGACGAATCCATCGATTTCCCCTTTCTCCAGAAGTTCGGCAAGCAGGATAGGTAGAACATTTGGGTCTTCAGGTGGCACAAATCCAGGAGCCAGGTTCCCCAGTTCCTCGGAGGAGACTGCCTGCAGATCTGGCCTGGCCCTGAGAAGTTGCCTTCGGACCAAACCTGAATCCGAGACAATTATTGCCGACTTGGGCTGGTACATCAGACGATCTGATGAGACCAGAACCAGACTTGGTCGCCTAGGGGTTCTGGCTCCGATTACCTGACAGCCTCTATCAGAAATCAGCCCTTCTCTTCCGAAAATCTCTGTAGCTGGAAATGCCAAAAGATCCAGATTCCCGTCTGAAAGTGATTTAATCCCAGATTCGAAATCCTTGACTGTGGTTACGGAATGCTCGATATCCTCTGAGTCGGATGATTCGAGATGTGCTGATATCTGAGAAGACACTTGGTAAGAAGGAGAGTCCAGAGTTCCAACAACTATCCGGTTTTCCATCGCATCCACCTCAAGGGGGGGGCACGCCTTGTGCCCATTCTGAGCGGCGTGCGCACCCGTTGATATATGCGACCCCTAGGCTGAAGACATCATGGAAGCGGAGAAAATTGGTTCAATGACCCTAGATTCCATCAAGAACTTCGTCGAGGATTCCATAGAAGAATTGGTCCTGGAAAAAATGAGTTCACCTCTCGACAAACCAGTGATGTCCATCGCTAGTGACGTCCTGCTGGGTGGGGGGAAGAGGTACCGCCCCATTCTGGTCATACTTTCCTACAAGGCTGCAGGTGGAGATGACCACAAAGAAGCATTAGACCTAGCCCTATCATCTGAGTTAATTCACACCGCTACACTAGTGCATGACGATGTTTACGATCAATCAAAAATGAGGCGTGGTAAACCGACAATACACTCAACCCATGGGACCTCGCATGCGATTATCTCTGGGGATTACCTATTCACTTTGGGCTTCGAATTCGGGGCCAAGTACGATGAAAAAGTAGTCGGAAGGGTGAGAGACGCATGCGCGGGAATAGCATCTGGCGAGATACTACAGTTCGAGCACATACATGACCTCAACACCAGACCGGAGGACTACTACGCAATTATCGATGGAAAGACTGCTGGTCCATTCGCAGCAGGGTGCTCCAGTGCAGCGATGATTGCAGGTTCAAGCGAGGAGATTTCCGATGCATTGTGGGGCTACGGAATGGAGTTGGGCAGGGCCTTCCAGCTTGTTGATGACATTCTGGACTTAGTCGGAGATGATCTAATCGGAAAACCACGCGGAACGGATGTCCATGAGGGGAAAATGACTCTGCCCATCATCTACGCTCTAACGATGCTACATGGAACCGATAGGGATCAACTAAAGGATGTGCTGACAAACTTCGGAGATGACCGGCTTCATGAGTTAGTCGAACTACTGGAGCAGGCTGGTTCATTCGAATATGCGAAATTGCTTGTTTCGAACCATGTGGAGAGGGCGTTGGAACACATAGAAAGACTCCCGGATTCAATGGAGAAGGAAATGCTAACCGAGATCGCTTTGATCTCGGAGTCCAGAACAAACTAACGGAGGTGCTCCCCCTGGACGAGGAGAAATACTGGGATGCGATAATCATCGGCGGTGGTCCGGCTGGAAGCACCGTTGCAAGATATGCAGCAGAGGGAGGTTTGAGTGTCTTGGTTATTGATGCCAGAGACCCAATTGGCTCGCCACTCCAATGTGGAGAATTGGTTCCCACTAATGAGGAAATGAAGCGGCTGTGCCCACTGGTTCCTGAAATGGATGACCTGTTCAGAACTCCTGAGAGTGCAATCTCGAAGATCTGTAAGAAAATGAGAATCGTCAAGCCAAATGGAAGAGGCATGGACTTCAATTTCGAAGGCATGGTTCTGGACAGGGTCGCGCACGATGAGGCGTTAGTCGAGCTTGCACGTTCGAGGGGCGCAGATTACCTAGTGGGAAAACGTGTCAAGCGTGTCGAGGGAGATACTGTGGCCCTATCCAATGGAGAAACTATCAGGGGGAGGGTGATTGTGGGTGCAGGCGGTCACAATGACCCGATTAGAAAGAGGCATTGGGATGAGAGGTCCCTGAACATCCCTGTCAAATTCGCCCTCAAGAATGGAGAGCATTCCGACGCTCTAGAATTACACTTTGGATCCGTAGCTCCAGGAGGTTATGCATGGGTATTCCCAAAGGACTCGGGTTCGAACATTGGATTGGGGATACAGAGGGGAATGTCAAGAGGGAGGAGCCTGGAAGAATATGCAAACAATTTCATCGAACGCTTCGAAGGAGAAGAGTCTTTCCGAGGGGCTGGATATCTGCCGATGTCAGGCACTATTCGTACGTTCGTTAAGGGAAATTACCTGCTAGTGGGAGATTCTGCAGGGATGGTTCTCCCATCAAACGGAGCAGGGATAACCATAGCTATGATTGGCGGCAGGATTGCAGGCCAGGTGATTTCAGAGCACGTCAATAACGGCGTGGATCTGAAAGAATATGAGAAGAGATGGGAGTCCCAGATGGGCAATGTTATGAGAAACTCAAAGAGGTCTTTTGCCATAGGAAGCATGATGTTCAGATTTCCCGATTGGATACTGAATATTGCATTCAACCCACTGACGAAGGGGATGATTTGGAGGGCTGTGACCTGTAGGAGATTATTCTGGCTTTTCTAAGGGGCGCGAGCTGACCAGATCGTCGCCATTCCTGGGAATATTACTCGGGCCTTGACGTCTACGAACCCGACCTCCTTCAACATCGAAACATAATCCCTAGTTGTTCCAAATTCGGAGTAAGTCTTAGTGAGCCACTTCCAGGGGTGGTCTCTCTGACCGCATACCACTCTGGCATATGCCCCTACCCAGACCCTCATCCACAGGGTCCCCAGAAAGCCGTGAACACGATTCATCTTGGCGGGATCTACGATGATTATGGGGGAACCTGGCCTTAGGACCCTTAGTGATTCAGAGAGGCCGGCTTTCTTGTCGTACCAATCCCTGAATGAGAACAATGAACATAGGGCGTCAAAGGAGTCGTCATCGAAAGGGAGATCTTCTGCGGTCCCCTCGACAAAAATTGCCGGATCATCGCCCCTATCTAGACGGGCGTAGTTCACTCTTTCCTCGGCCGTAGCGAGCATCTCAGGAATAGGGTCGAGGCAAACCAAATCCCTCCCAATTATATCCTCTGCAAAGCTTCCTGGGCCACATCCAACCTCCAGGATTTTCCCTTCCGGGAGCATGTCCCTCACGATTCGACGCCATCTTGAGACCTGTCCCAATGTAGCGAAGCGGTTTATACGGTCATAGACAGGGATTGTAGCCAATAGGTTTCTTTGGAGTTCGTCCCAATCATCGGCACCCATTCCCTGCGCGTCCATGATAGTAGTCACGAAGAATGCCGTATTTGGAAGGTTCCCGAGAGGGTTCATTGACGAGGTCAAACTAGTGGAATGCGCGAGGTTATCATCATAAACTCCTCAACGGTCGCCGAATGCACCGTAGGTGCATAGAATGGGACGAGAAGAGGTTCTACGAGCAATAAGGAAAGCTGAGAGCGAGGCGGAGGAAACTATAGCCGAGGCAGAGTCAAAGGCAGCAGAGATTGTTTCCAAGGCTAGACTGACTGCTACTGAGATAATCCAAGCAGGAAGATCTGACTCTGAGGCCAATGCCCAGACTATGATTTCGGAAGCAAGAAGTGCTGCCGAGAGTGAGGCGCAGAAGGTTTCCAAAGAAGGGGACTCGAATATCGGTTCAATCCACGACGGTGGAGAAGGTAGTAGGGAAGATGCGGTTAACGCGGTTCTAGATGCCTTTAGGTCCTGAAATTCCAGAGGAATTAGATGTCACAAGTAAATACTCAGCAGATGGGCCGAATGGTTGCTGCTGGGAACAAGGGTGATCTGGGACAAGCAGTAGACATCCTTGCTCGTCTGGGGGCCTTACACATTATCGATTACGATGGCAGCGAAGATGGTTTCTCACTTGGTTCTCCGGAGGAAGGGTCTGAGGATGTTGGTCGCGAACTAATCAAGGCAAGAGCAGCCGCTTCGGTAGTGGAGGCAGCGGGCCCGGTAAAGCCAGTTCCAGCAGGCCCAGTTAGGGAGTCCCTCAAGGGTGACCTCACCTCCAAGATTGAACAGGTTCTCTCAGATAGTTCTAGAATTGATGATTTGGAAAATGAGATCTCCTCATTGGCAGAAGAGGAGGAATCCCTCTCACAAGTCTCTCCCTTGGGGGTTGATCTAGATCTTCTTGGAGGATACAAATCTATCGAATCATTCGTTGGAACTGTTGAAAGTCTTGCTGAAGCGAGGGAGGCCGTTGGTACGGGCCTGATAATAGAGGGGAAAACTGGAAAGTCCGGATTAATTGCTGCATTCGTTAGAAAAGAAGACTCTGGGCAAACTTCTTCCAAACTGGAACAGGCGGGATTCGAAACCATCCAGATTCCAGAGGGAGAGGGGTCAGCAACTGACAGGCTATCTGAGGTTAGAAAGGCCAAGGGAACCCTAGAGGGAGAGAAGTACGACTTAGAAAAAAGGATAGAGGAATGGAGCAAGTCGAACGGTGAGATGCTTCTCTGTGGTCTAGAAGTTCTGGAGAGAGATCATGACGTTTTGACCGCACCAGTAAGAGTCGCGGTCTCAGAACACGCCTTTGTCATAGACGGTTGGGTTGCAATGGGAAGATCGGAAGAAGTCCAAAAAGCATTGAAGGAAGTATGCCTATTCACTGAAGTTACTCCGTTCGAAATGGAAGCAGGAGGGGGTGGGCACGGACACTCGGACCACCATCACAGTCAGAAGATGCCTCCAATTGCTTTCCAAGAAAGGAGCTCGAGCAGGCCAATGGAATTGCTTACCGATGCTGTGGGAAGACCTGCTTATGGGAGAATCGACCCAACATTATTCATGTTCATAACCTATCCAATTTTCTTCGGAATTATGCTCGGAGATATGGCATATGGGCTCGTGACGATGGGGCTCGGTGCGCTCCTCATGAGCAAATCCGGCACAAACGAGATGCTGAATCTAGGAGGAAAATTCCTGACCTACATAGGATTCGGTACCGTCGTCTTCGGTTACCTATATGCGGAGTTTGCTGGATGGGAGATATTCCCCCATTACGGATCAAATCCAGCAATGGCTCTTCAGATATTTTACCCTGACATCAATACTCCTGAAACATATCACGCATGGACTGCTTCGCTTCCACTTGGAATTGAGCTTGCCTTCCCATTCCATAGGGTCGTCATGACTGAGGGGGGTGGCAATCTAGAACATTTGATCCTTCTAACCATCTATTTGGGCGTGATTCACGTTTTCCTTGGCCTGGTGATTGGCTTCAGGGACATCATGCTATTCGGAAACGGCCATGGGGGATTTGGTTTCGTCTGTGCATTCTTTGAGAAGGGGGCATGGATGATTCTACTAGTTGGTGGCTTCATGTTCGCCTATGGCTTCATCGGGCCGGCCGACTGGATGATGGAGCCAGGTGCAGCGATAGCAGTTTCAGCGACTGTGATGCTTATGTGGACCCTGTACAAGTACCACGGAGTCCCGTTTCCAATCAATATTGGACTTGCTCCCATAGAAGCAGTTGGCATGATGCCCACGGTGATATCTTATGTCAGACTATTCGCGGTTGGCGTTGTGGGAGTGAAAATTGCAGAGACTGGGAACTCAATGTTATTTGACAAAATCAGCTTTGACGAGCCCCTAATGGCAATCGCACTAGTAATTGGTTGGTTGGCAGTTCAGTTCTTCGCATGGGGCCTAGGGGTTTTCAGCCCGAACATTCACGCTGCCAGGTTGCACTTTGTGGAGTGGATGAGGCAGTACTATGACTCAAGCGGGGAGGCTTTCGACCCATTCGGCCTTCGAACACAATACGTGGAGGTCGACTAAATCAGATTCCAAGCCTAGGCTTGAAAAAATAAGGAGGAAAAAAGAATGAACAACAGAAAAACAATGACTGGAATGAGCACCCTAGCGGCCCTATTCTCGTTTGCAATGTTTGCATCCGTGGTTTCGGCAGCAGAGGGAGACGTAGAAACGACGTCCTACCACTGGGACGCAGCAAAGCTTGGCGCTGGAATAGCACTAGGACTGGCAGGAGTCGGTACTGGGCTAAGCCAGGGGCCAATTGGAGCAGCAGCAGTAGGAATGATTGCCGAGGATTCGAGCAAGTTCGTAACTGGACTGATCTTCACGGCTCTACCAGAGACCATCGTACTGTTTGGATTCCTTGCACTATTCCTGCTCTGAGCAGAGTGCGACATCCATACGGAATAGGAGGTTAGAAAATGACACTTGATGCATTGGCAGCAGAAATTGCCAGTCAGGCTGAGGCGGAGGCTAAGAACATCGTCGAGGCCGCTCAAGCTGAGGCAAAAAGAATCGAAGAAGAAGCACGGAACGAAGTCTCTGAGGTCTCCTCAATTTCTTCGGACAAAGCCGAAAGGGAGAGTGCGCAGTTGTCTGTTGAGGTTGTTGCCTCCGCTAGGCAAGCGAACCAGAAGAGAGCATTAATCGCCCGAAGAGAGGAGTTGGATGCAACATGGGAGACTGTGAAAGAAGAAGTTGGTTCACCCAAAATGAAAGGAAGGCAGAAGATTCTCGACTCATTGGTAAAAGAGGCTAGCAAATCCAAATCTGGCATGATCATGAGGGCTGTATCTTCAGACAGAGCGTCTCTTTCCAAGAGTGGTTTCACCATGGGTGACGACATCGAGGGATTAGGTGGATTCGTTCTAGAATCCAAAGACGGTTCCACGGTGTTAGATTTCAGGTTTGACTTCCGATTAGAAGCAGCTTGGAAGTCTAGCCTTGGAGAAGTAAACAATATCCTATTCGGAGAACAGTGAGGGAGAGATATGGCAAGGGCGTTGAATGGTCGTTCCAATCTATACAACGCTGCTGCGCGAGCGAAGGCACGCAAGGCTTCGTTGATAGATACGACAAGGATGCGCCAGCTTGTTCAACAAGGCACTGAATCGATTGGGGCTAGCATTGGAGAGATGGGTTACAGAGCAGAGATGGACATCTACGGATCACGAATGAGTGGGGCCGATGCCATAGAGGCGGCTTTATTCCACAATCTGGATAACGACCTAGCAGGAGTTCTGAAGTTCTGCCAAGGCCATTTGAAATCGCTAGTAGCTATTTATGTCGAGCGTTTTGACTACGAGAAGGCTAAGACTGTCCTCAGAGCGATAAACGGCGGAGCATCTGATGAGATTATCGAATCCCAGATACTGCCATCTGAAAATCCAAGAAACGCGCCTTGGTTGAACATTGTGAGGAATACTGAAGGTCTCCAAGAGGCGGTTGAAGCTATGTCTGGTACGCCATGGGGGATTACACTCTCTAAACTTGATTCCGATGCCACTCTTGAGGACATGGAGAATGCATTGGACCTGCAGTACTTCGCTGACGCTCTAAAGGCAGTTAGAGGAAGGGATGGTGGACCGAGGCTCCGGAGATATTTGAGAATGGAAATCGATCACAGGAATGTAATCAACGAATTCCGTGCAATTAGAATGGAGATGACAGCAGAAAAACGCCAATCCATGGTTATCCCGGGAGGCAAAATTGACGCCGCGACTATGAGGCAGGCCTGTCAGGCAGAAAGCGACGAAGAGCTAATAGAAACCCTCCGAAGAAGTAGCTCTTTCGATGACTCTGGTTTTGACGAGGCTATGGCAGAAGCCGAAAGGATGGGCAGTTTGGATCCGTATGCAGAACTCCTATCTCATCAGAAGCACACTATCCTGAAGAGGTTCGCCCACCTGAGTCCAATTTCTCCATTCCCAATCATATACTATATCGAAAGGAAGACCCTGGAAGTCAGAAACCTGAGGTTGCTTGTGCGCGGCAAGGCAGTCGGACTTCCCAACGAAGTACTGGAAGCGCATATGGACTACTGAGGTGGAGAAGTGAAAATAGCAATAGTAGGACCGTTGGAATTCACATTAGGATTCCAACTTGCAGGAGTTGAAAACCTGTATAACCCGTCTGATGACGAGGAGATGGAGAATATTCTCAGAGATCTCCTGAATCAGACAGAAGTGGGAGTTGTCGTAGTGGACAACTTCGATTTAATGAGACTCCCAGAAAGGTTGCGCTTGCAACTCTCTGAGAGTGTGACGCCCACTGTTTTGGGCATTGGGACTGAGGAGGACAACACCCTCCGTGAGTCCATCAAGTCGGCACTTGGTGTCGACCTATGGAAATAAGATTCGAAAAAAATGGAAGTGAAAAAAAATGAGTGAAGAAAAAGGAGTGATATACCGGATTTCCGGACCAGTTGTGACAGCGATAGGGATAGCACCGAGAATGTATGAGGTGGTAAGAGTCGGGAATGAAGGATTGATGGGAGAAGTAATCGAACTGCATGGCGACCAATCAGTGATTCAGGTGTACGAAGAGACATCTGGGGTAAAACCAGGGGAGCCAGTGGTAAGGACAGGCCAGACGCTGTCAGTGCAACTTGGCCCTGGACTACTAACGCAAATCTATGATGGGATTCAGAGACCTCTTCCAAAGTTGGAGGAGACGATGGGGGTCTTCATCACCAGAGGCGTGGATGCAGACGGGCTAGATCTTGAGAAGAAGTGGGATTTCAATGCTAACGTGAAGTCCGGGGACGAGGTTTCGGCGGGCCAAGTGATTGGTACTGTGCAGGAAACCGAGACTATCGAGCACAGAGTGATGGTCCCCCCTGGAAAGGGAGGTGTCGTCAAGAAGATTGAATCTGGTTCATTCAATATCACACAGACTGTGTGCAAGCTTGAGGATGGAACGGAAATTGCGATGATGCAGGAATGGCCAGTAAGGCACCCACGGCCCTTCATACAGAAGTATGCTCCTGACGTTCCGCTGATGACAGGACAGAGGATCCTAGACTTCCTCTTCCCACTTGCCAAGGGCGGTACCGCAGGCATACCTGGTCCTTTTGGTTCGGGCAAGACGGTTACCCAGCAACAGCTCGCCAAGTGGTCTGATGCCCAAATAGTGGTCTACATTGGATGTGGAGAGAGAGGAAACGAGATGACTGAGGTTCTCGACGAGTTCCCTCACCTAATTGATCCAAATACAAACAAGCCTCTAATGAACAGGACTGTCATGATTGCCAACACTTCAAACATGCCCGTAGCAGCTAGAGAAGCTTCGGTTTACACCGGTGTTACGATAGCGGAATACTTCCGCGACATGGGTTACAACGTAGCCCTGATGGCAGACTCAACAAGCAGATGGGCAGAGGCGATGAGGGAGATTTCTTCGCGACTTGAAGAGATGCCTGGAGAAGAGGGTTATCCCGCATATCTTTCCAGTAGATTGGCTGAGTTCTACGAGAGGGCTGGAAGAGTGCAGACTCTTGCTGGGGATGATGGATCCGTCTCGGTAATCGGGGCTGTTTCACCTCCGGGCGGAGACATTTCAGAACCAGTCAGCCAAGGGACTCTTAGAATTGTCAAGGTTTTCTGGGGTTTGGATGCTGGACTAGCAAGACAGCGACATTTCCCTGCAATCAATTGGTTGAGCTCTTACAGCCTATACCCACAGGCACTAGACCAATGGTACAGGGACAACATAGCGTCAGATTTCCCAGAAGTTAGAACAGAAATTAGCACACTGCTGCAAGTTGAATCAGAGTTGCAAGAGATCGTCCAGCTAGTCGGCTCGGATGCATTGCCAATAGATCAACAATTGACACTAGAAGTTGCTAGAATGATTCGAGAGTTCTTCCTGCAGCAGAATGCTTTCCATGATGTAGACACGTATAGCGATCTGAAACTACAATACGACATGGCACGAGCTATTCTGAGCTTCCAAGAAGAGGCGAAGAAGGCAATAGCGGGTGGAGCTCAACTGGAAGACGTCGTTAACGTCCCAGCGAGGACTGATCTGATGAGGGGTCGCTTCGAGAAGGGCTACAACGACAAGATTGAGGAATTAGTTTCGGAGATGGGCAAGCAGATTTCTTCTAGCATGGAGGCAAACTGAGGTGATACAATGAGTGGAAAGGAATACAGAACGATTACAGACGTAAAGGGACCGCTAGTGTTCCTAAATAAGACTGAACCAGTGTCTTTCGGAGAGATTGTACAACTGAGACTGAGCGATGGTTCGATGAAGAACGGACAGGTCCTGGATACATCTGACGACCAAGTGATCGTGCAAGTCTTCGAGGGAACTGCATCGGTCGACAGGCAGACTGGAGTCAAGTTCCTAGGTGATGTGTTCAAGCTGCCAGTCAGCAAGGGCCTAATCGGTAGAATCCTGGATGGGGCAGGAAGACCGAGGGATGGTGGTCCAGAAATCGTGGCGGACGAGATGGCAGACATCATCGGAGCAGCAATCAACCCATATTCGAGACAGAGTCCCGAGTCTTTCATACAGACAGGCATTTCGGCTATCGATGCCTGCACTTCGTTGGTCAGAGGCCAGAAGCTTCCGATTTTCAGCGCAAGCGGGTTGCCGCACAATGATATCGCATTGCAAATTGCAAGACAGGCCAAACTAGTGGACAGCGATGATGACTTCGTTGTCGTTTTCTGTGCAATGGGAATAACCGCTGAAGAGTACAACTTCTTCGTTCACGATCTGGAAAGGACAGGGGCTCTAGAGAATGCAGCCCTCTTCGTCAATCTGGCGGATGACCCCGCTGTGGAGAGGCTGATTACTCCTCGATTGGCTCTAACGGCTGCAGAGTACCTCGCCTTCGAGCACGACTACCACGTACTTGTGATATACACTGACATGACAAACTACTGCGAGTCCCTACGTCAAATTGGGGCGGCCAGGGAAGAAGTTCCTGGAAGGAGAGGGTACCCCGGATACATGTATACGGATCTTGCGATGCTATACGAGAGAGCCGGACTGGTCAAGGGGAAGAAGGGTTCAATCACCCAATTCCCGATACTTACGATGCCTGGAGATGACATAACACACCCGATTCCAGATCTATCTGGCTACATCACCGAGGGGCAGATCGTTATTTCCAGAGAGTTACACCAAAAGGGAATTTACCCACCAATCAACGTTCTTCCCTCACTAAGCCGTCTGATGAACGCTGGAATTGGGCCCGGGAAGACCAGAGAAGATCACAAGTCAGTTTCTGACCAACTTTACGCAGCCTATGCCCAAGGCAGGGAACTAAGGGGACTTGTGGCAATTGTCGGTGAAGACGCTTTGAACGAGAGGGACCTCCAATTGCTCAAGTTCGCGGACATTTTCGAAGACCAATTCTTGAGGCAGAGCAGGGACGAGGACCGAACAATTCACGAAGGGACTCTGGACCTTGCTTGGAATCTATTGTCAAACATCGACACTAAGTATCTGGTAAGGCTCGACCAGAAGTGGATTGACAAGTATCACCCAACGGATAAGAAGGAATAGTGAGATCACCAAGGAGATTGGAAAATGGCCCTAGACATCAAACCCACGAGATCAGAGTTGATCAATCTGAAGAGGAGGATCAAGCAGACATCGAGTGGATACAATCTTCTGAAGATGAAGAGGGATGGGCTATTCCATGAGTTCCGAACTCTGCTTTCTGAGATGATAGCTGCTAGGGAAGAGTTGGTCGGAACCTTCAGAGATGCTCTTCAGGCAATCAATCTTGCATCTTCAATAGAAGGTGGACTGTCTGTAAAGAGTGCAGCAATAGCTGCATCGAAGCATCCGGAGGTCCAGGTTTCACGGAGAAACATCATGGGAGTAGTGGTACCAAAGGTCGAGGGCCAGAATCTGAAGCTTTCTGCCGAAGATCGAGGGCTTGGCATGGTGGGTGGATCCCCCTACATTGACGAAGCTGCCGATGCATACTCTCTGTTAGTTGAGAAGGTAGTAAAGGCAGCCGAGATGGAAGCGACACTGAAGAGGCTCTTGGAAGAAATAGAGGCCACCAAGAGAAGGGTGAATGCGCTCGAGTTCAAGGTCATCCCAGAGATGGAAGAGGCGCAGACCTTCATCCAACTGAGGCTTGAGGAGATGGAGCGGGAGGAGACATTCCGTCTCAAGCGCTTCAAGAATAAGTGAGTTAGGCAAGAGCAGGGGTCAAATCTGACATCCCTCGAGGAAGGTCCGAGAGTGGGCATGGTGACCGAAGAAATCCTGGTCGATTCCGAGACTTGGGGTACTCGTGAGCTTCTGGAAGTAATTGCTTCAAGATTTTTCGATCTTGGCAATGAAGGTGCTTATCCAAATTCCTGGGAAGTCAATGGAAAGGACGACCTGGGGGTTGGAGAACAGCTACTACGACTAAACACCCACTTGGAACCAATGGGATTGGTAGGCTCACTAGAGGACAGCAACCCACCTGTAATGATAATCTCAAGAGCACCGGTGGGCAGTTCGGTCTTGAGGGGGAGCCAGCAAGTCGCCCTATGGGTCGTAATGGCGGGATTCATGACTCTAGTAGGAGAACATTGGGTTTCCACGTACGATTATGGAAGTACTGGAGTTAGCGAATTCGGGTGGTCATTCTTTTTCTTTACAACCCCTGTGATGTTCTCATTAATCGTAGCTAGCTATTCCAGAGTAATTGTAGCAAGAAAGTTTGGAGTCGAAGTCGGGCACATTGCTCCGATTGTCTTCCCGATCCCTACATGGTGGCCCTTCGGAATCGTGGGATCACTGGGGCAGAAGAAGCCAGATCTGGTGCCGATGCCAAATAGACAGGCACTGGGATCTATCGAAGTGGTCATCCCTATCGTTCTATTCTTGTCAGGAAGCATTCTTACGATATTCGGGCTAATGATGACACCGAGTAGCCCCCCGGAACTCACAACTGCTCCAACGGTTTTCGATACAAACCTGATTACAGGGTATTTGGTCGAATCCTGGATGGGTGGAGAATCAGAAATTAGGCTGCAATGGTTGCATCCAACCGGTATTGCAGGGATTGGGCTGTCAATTATTGGTTGGGGGTTGATGCTCCCAATCCCAGGACTCCCGGGAGATAGGTTGCTGCATGCAATTATTGGCCCATCAGAGATGAGGGGGGGAAGCACACAGACATCGATCTTTCTGATTGTTCTATTCGCCATGGTGTTGGTATTCGCTACAGCACAATGGACTCCATGGATTTTCCTTGCATTCGTAGCAGCATGGCAGAGGTTCAACCCGGATAGTCTACCTCAACCGATTATTTTGGACGAGCATTTCGGACTAGAAGAGAGGTTCAGAAGCAGATTTGTAGCAATCGCAGCGGTTGTTCTGCTGGCAGGAATGCCTAGTAAAGTCCCATCATACGAGATGAGCGGCTATGATGTTGGGGTTTCCACTGAGTCTTGGCCAGAAGAATTGCTTTTTGAGACAGATGATGTGTTGGAATTGCCACTAGTACTGGAACCGAAGGGGGTGATGCCAGTGTCAGGATGGGTACAGTTTAGAGTCGAAGGGGCAGAACCCCTTGGATGGGGATTGAATTCCTCTTGTTCATCTTCTCCCAATATCTGCAGATTCGATGGATTAACGCAGAAAGAAACCCTTGAATTATCAATTTTTATTTCTCCTCCAGAGAATTTTTCTTCACCGCACTTACTAAAGATCCTTGTAGATGTGTCCGGCTTCGAAGTAGAGCATGTGATTAAATTATCAACCTTAAGAAATGAGGGTTTTTCTGAGCCTTTCTGGAACCTTAAGGGAGATTCCGAAGCTCCGATAATATGCAATTTTATGAATATAGGAGAGGGTTTGCTAGTCGTTGAGGGCCCATATTGGAAATCAATTAATGATAGCAATATTAGTGAAGGAACTCAGGAAATTTGCCTCCAAGGACACGAGGGCGCAATACAAAATTCTGATTCTTTCGATGAGCAAGGTAGAGCATTTGGCCCGGTGGTTTTCTTGACTAGGGGGAATGAGACGATCGGCCCCTGGAAGATGTCGATTAACGGTTCAGAACGATCGATCCAAGTGAGTGGGGGGTCATGGACAATTCCAAGTGGCTTCGCGGTGGAAGGCGATACGCTGGTCCATTCTGACTACGGTTCACCTTTCTGTCAATCTGGGGGTGTCGCAAAGCAAGTAAACACCGATTCAAACTGGTCAGAAGAGATGGGTAACTACTCTGCAATTCGCCTAATTGGTAATCAAAGTGGAGAGGGGTCCATTGGAATTGGAACCGAAGGTTGGCTTGCAAAATGTAATTCTGAAGGGGCAATGGAGGCTTTCAGAATCAGAGAATCAGTAGACGTCTATGTCCAACCGAGTGGTTTAGGCAGGGGGATTAATGCAGATGAGTTCGTGATCTCCAATAGAGAGAATATGAGGATGGGCTTGGCTTTGGAGTGGCATGGAGATTCTCCTCAAAGTGGAATCTGGGAAGTTACCATGAACGATTGGGTCGAGGGTGGCAATAGCACCGTAATTACAGCGAAAGCAGTGGGACTACCGGATCTTGAGAGGGTTGTTTGGGTCACTGCAGACGAGTCCGGGATAACAGTTCATCTCTCGGCTAGATGTCCTTCGGAGGGATGTTGATTGAAGGTAGCAATACTCGGAACTGGGGCCTTGGGAGGCGTGATTGCTGGTTGCTTAGCTGATACTGAGGCGGAATTGGTCTGTGTATCAAGGGGTAGGACGGCTGAGATTCTCCAAAGTGGACTAACTATCTTCACTCCCGAGGGATCCGTTGAAATGATCCCAGGGGATCGCTATTCAGTCATTGACAGCGAGAGTGGACCACTGAATGAGAATATGTGCAATTCATGTGATGTTGTCATTATTGCTGGAAAGGCGGACTCTACATCTGCACTTTCCTCAATAGCCGAGGACATTGTGGCAGATGGAGGGTTTGTTGTTAGTATTCAAAACGGCCTAGGAAACGCTGGAATAATCGCTAGCAGAGTTGGTTGGCGAAGGGTGGTGGGCGGCTCTACTACACACTCGGCATGGAGGGACGGAGAGGGCGGAGTGCATTGGACAGGAAGAGGATCATTTTTGATTGGAAGTATGGATAGATCAGACCCTAAACCAATTGAGTCTGAGTTTGTGTCATTATTGCAGGAAGCCGGACTGAATCCAGTGTGGTCATCGGAGATCAATAAGGAAATATGGAGGAAGCTTATGGTAAACGTGGCAATTAATCCGATATGTGCAATTGCTGGAATACGGAACGGTGGTCTGTTAGAAATTCCCGAGCTCTGGGCTCAGTCCCTTGAGGCGATGAGGGAAGCAGAGTCTGTTGCAAGGGCATCCGGAGTTGAATTGGGGGCGATTGATATCGAGGATTACCTCAAGAAAGTGGTCACTTCTACAGCTGAAAATAGAGTCTCAATGCTGCAAGACCTGATGGCAGGTAGGAGAACCGAGATTGATGTGATTTGTGGGGCCGTTATTTCTAAGGGAGAGGAGTGTGGGGTACCGACACCCAGAAACGAGATTCTTCTAGCGCTTGTAAAGGGAATAGAGATGTCCAAGAATCATGATTAGTCGCTCAGCGTTGGCATATGGGGCAGAAAAAGGTAGATCTGTTTGACTGAACTATTCGCTTGATTACCCCCTCACAGTCTCCCTTCATACAACGCTCTCCTTCCCTCCCATAAACCTGGAAATTGTGAACGAAATAACCCATTGCCTCTTCTCCATCAACACCTCTGAAATCCTGCAGTGTCGACCCGCCCGCATCGATTGCCTCGGTGATTACATCATGGGTGGCGGCAGTAATCATCTCCACTCGATTTGAGACGCCTGATTTCCCTGCTACGCTGCTCGCCTTTCTCCTGGGTGAGACACCGGCCCTGAATAGTATCTCACAAACGTAGATGTTTCCGAGTCCGGCAATTACTCTCTGATCCAGCAGTGCAGACTTGATAGGGGTTCTCTTTCCCCTTAGGCCGTCTCCTAGTTCTTCTGGAACAAGATGATTTGGGGTTGGTTCCGGACCGAGATTAGAGAGGAATTTTTGAGTGTCTTGGTCGGATGTGGGAAAGCAGTCCATGAAGCCGAATCTCCGATGATCGGAGTAGACAGCCTTGCTCCCATTGTCGAGATGGACGACCACCCAATCATGGGGGCCATCGCCGCTGCCCACTGGGGCTCCGTTGGAGAAACTACCAGGTCTGCTCTCAATTCCTTCTCCGATTAGAGTCCATCTCCCACTCATCCCAAGATGGCAAAGCCACGTAATGCCTCCTTCAAGGCGGATGAGCAGGTACTTTGCCCGACGATCTACCGACACCACCAAACGATTCCTAAGTGATGTGTCGAAATCTCGTGGGAAAGGAAATCGGAGATCACTTCGTCTCAGTTCGACTGATGTGATCTTCCGACCTATGAGATGTCTCTCCAAACCAAGGCGTACGGTCTCGACCTCGGGTAACTCTGGCACGAATATTGGTCTACGAGGGGGGTCATTACCTTTCGGAGTGACACGACAAAGTTATTCCTCGTAACTTGGCGCATTCAATAGTGGAAGATACTGAAGTGCCAGACTGGGTTTCAAACGAGGTACCGGAAAATCCTCCTGAGACAGTTATTCTAGAGGGCAGTCCGAACGTTACGAGTCAGTCTCCGCAGCAAATCTTCGTGCAAGCGCAGGGAGGTCCCGGAATGATAATGCCCACGACAAATGCGGTTCTGGCCTTGGTACTGGGAATTCTGGGATTAGTGATGTGCGGGATATGCACTGCAGTTCCTGGGTTAATTCTAGCACAAGGGGCTCTGGCAACTACCACTCAGTATCCTGGCCATCCGGACCAAGGAGTTGCGAAGGCTGCTCAGATTGTCTCCTGGATTGCCATTGGCATATCCTTGCTGGTATTTCTGGCATACGGAGCCTTGATCGCAGCCGCGATAGCCTCAGG
>CETM01181018.1_pt1 | contig 16847 bp, 14 predicted proteins | sample 361451 | NCBI WGS metagenome assembly CETM01 (sample SAMEA2622690, study PRJEB7988) | marine metagenome | isolation source: saline water (ENVO:00002010), including
TTCGATCTGTTCGACAACCTCGGCGCCAGCGACGAGCAGCTCGACTTCCCGATCATCTACTGCTCGGCCCTGAACGGCGTCGCCGGTGAAGAGCCGGAAGCCCTCGCCGATGACATGACGCCGATGTTCCGCGCCATCGTCGATATCGTCGAGCCGCCCAAGGTCGAACTCGACGGCCCGCTGCAGATGCAGATTTCCGCGCTCGACTACAACAGCTACGTCGGCGTCATCGGCCTTGGCCGCATCAAGCGCGGCGCCATCAGCCCCGGCCAGCAGATCAGCGTCATCACCAAGGAAGGCAACACCCGCAAGGGCAAGATCGGCCAGGTGATGACCCACATGGGCCTGGAGCGTGTGCAGACCGAAAAGGCCACCGCTGGCGATATCGTCTGCATCACCGGCATCGACGCCCTGGCGATCTCCGATACCATCTGTGATCCGGCCAACGTCGAGGCGCTGCCGGCGCTGTCCGTCGACGAGCCGACCGTGTCCATGACCTTCCAGGTCAACGACTCGCCGATGGCCGGACGTGACGGCAAGTACGTCACCAGCCGCAACATCAAGGATCGCCTCGAACAGGAGCTGATCCACAACGTCGCGCTGCGCGTCGAGCAAGGCGAAACCCCCGAGAAGTTCAAGGTCTCCGGCCGTGGCGAGCTGCACCTCTCGGTGCTGATCGAAAGCATGCGCCGTGAAGGCTTCGAGCTGGCCGTGGGCCGCCCCGAAGTGATCATCCGCGAGATCGACGGCGTCAAGCAGGAGCCCTACGAAGAAGTCATCATCGACTGTGAAGAGGAGCATCAGGGCTCCATCATGGAAGAGCTTGGCTATCGCAAGGGCGAGATGACCAACATGAACCCGGACGGCAAGGGTCGTGTACGCCTGGACTTCATCATCCCGGCACGTGGTCTGATCGGCTTCCGCGGTCAGTTCCTGACCCTGACCTCCGGTACCGGCATCCTCACCAGCCGCTTCGACCATTACGGCGAACTCAAGCCCGATGCCTCCATCGAGCGTCGCAACGGCGTGCTGGTCTCCATGGTCCCCGGCAAGGCCCTGGCCTACGCCCTCTTCGCCCTGCAGGATCGCGGCAAGCTGATCGTCGAGCACGGCACCGAGGTCTACGAAGGCATGCTGATCGGCATCAACAACCGCGCCGACGACATGGTGGTCAACCCGACCAAGGCCAAGAAACTCGACAACATGCGCGCCTCGGGCAACGACGAGAACCTCGTGCTCACGCCGCCGATTCGCTTCACCCTCGAGCAGGCCATCGAGTTTCTCGACAGCGACGAGCTGGTCGAAATCACTCCGAACCACATTCGCCTGCGCAAGAAGCATCTCAAGGAAAACGAGCGCAAGCGCGCCAAGAAGGGCTAAGTCACGCCCCGGCGAACGCTCTCGAGCGTCGCCTCCTTGAAGATCCTGGCGCTGCGCGTCAGGATCACGGAAGCCCACCCTTGGCGGTGGGCTTTTTCGTTGGGCGCAAAAATGGCTAATCTAAGGGGAGCATTCGTTTCCCTGCACTAACACTTTTCAGCACTTACACTTTTCAGCACTTACACTTTTCAGTACTACAGCTTCTCAGCACTACAGCCCCGACTCATTGCCCGCATAAGGAGAGCCAAGATGCACAAGCACGTGGAATGGGATGATCCCGGCAAGTACAGCGTACTCGCCTTCTACGCCCACAACCCCGGCGAGTACGTCGACCCGCACCCTGGCAGCATCATCAACGCCCATTACGAGGGGATAAGCGTGCGCGTGCGGGTCGAGGCCTTCGTTGGCGGCGATACCAGCATCGGCGAGGTGGTGGCGCTGATCCATCCGCGCACCGGCGACCGCATGCAGGCCCACGGCAAGCTCGCACTTGGCGACATGGTCCGCCTACCCGATGAGATGCGCACCCTCGAGCCTCGGCTCCCCGATGACGAGGACGACGCAGACGACAACTGAGCCTCTTCACGGTCGCTGAGCGGCGTTTCGCCGCCCCTGTTCGCGCTGCCCCGCACCTGGGCTCAGCCTATCTATCCCAACCCCGGGGCCAGTGCTTCTTCAGCCCCGACGCGGAGAATGCCATGAAAGTCCTGTGTTCGCTGCTGTTGAGCCTGACTGCCACCACCGCGCTGGCCGGCCAGGCCGTCAATTACGAGATCAACGGCCAGCCCTATCAGGGCTACCATGCCACCGCTCAGGGCGAGCCCAAGGGCAGCGTGCTGATCATTCACGACTGGGATGGGCTCACCGACTACGAGATCCGTCGCGCCGACATGTTGGCAGCGCAGGGTTATGACGCCTTCGCCGCCGATCTCTATGGCGCCGGCAACCGCCCGGTGGATACCAACGCCAAGAAAGCCGAGACCGCCAAGCTCTACGAAGACCGCGAGGCCATGCGCGAGCGTACCCTGGCGGCCCTCGCCCAGGCGCAGCGACTGGGCGCCAGCGACACCGTGGTGATGGGTTATTGCTTCGGCGGCGCGGTGGTCCTCGAGCTGGCTCGTTCCGGCCTTGCCGAGCACATCAAGGGCTACGCCACCTTCCATGGCGGCCTGGCGACGCCGGAAGGCCAAGCCTACCCCGCCGACATGCCGCCGCTGCTGGTGGCTCACGGCGGCGCCGATGAGTCGGTCGGCATGGACCAGGTCGCCGCCCTATCCCAGGAGCTTGAAGCGGCCAGCGCCACCTACGAGATTCAGATCTACTCCGGTGCCCCGCATGCCTTCACCGTGCTGGGCAGCGATCGCTACGACGCCCGCGCCGATCAGCACTCCTGGGCGGCCTTCAAAGACCTGCTCGAAGAAGTGCTGTAACCGCTGTCGTGGCGTCATTCAGCATGTCTCATCGACAGAAACATCTATTACCGATCAGCAAATAAACCTCCGCTCCTTTCTGTAGTATTGTCGGCCTGCAGCATGATGAACCACTGCACAACCACAACACAGAAAGGAGTCTGACGTGTCGAATCACGCCACTGCCACCGACCACAATGCCTGGCAGCGCATCCCGCTTTGGCAGAAAATCCTCGCCGGCCTGGTACTCGGCGTGCTGGCCGGCGCCCTGATGGGCAAGGACGCCAGCATCTTCAAACCGCTTGGCGATATCTTCATCAATGCCATCAAGATGCTGATCGTGCCCCTGGTATTTTCGACCCTGGTGGTCGGCATCACCGCCATGCGCGACCCTCAGAAGATGGGGCGCATCGGGGCACGCACCATCGCTCTGTACCTACTGACCACGGCCTTCGCCATCGCCATCGGCCTGCTCGCCTCCTGGGTATTTCAGCCCGGCGTGGGGCTTGAGATGAGCTTTGAGTCTGGCGTCGAGTCCAAGGAAGCACCGAGCCTGGTCGACATCCTCGTGGGTCTCGTGCCCCAGAACCCCATCGACGCCCTGGCCAGCGGCAATATCCTGCAGATCATCGTCTTCGCCATCGGCCTTGGCATCTCGCTTACGCTGATCGGCGAAAAAGGCGAGCCCACCGTGCGCGTCTTCGAGAGCTTCTCAGAGGCCATGGTCAAGCTCACCAACATCGTCATGGCCTTTGCGCCCATCGGCGTGTTCGGCCTGATCGCCCATGTGGCCGGCAGCTACGGCCTCGACGTGCTGCTGCCTCTGGCCAAGGTCATCGGCGTGGCCTATCTGGCAAGCGTGCTGCACGTGCTGCTGGTGTACTCGGGGCTGCTGGCCCTGCTTGGCCGCCTGAACCCGCTGCGCTACCTGCAAGGCATTCTCGACGCCCTGGTGGTCGCGTTCTCTTCCGCGTCATCTTCCGGCACCCTGCCGGTCTCGCTGCGCTGCGCCCAGAAGAATCTGGGGGTTTCCGAAGGCGTGGCGGGCTTCGTACTGCCGGTAGGTGCCACCATCAACATGGACGGCACCGCCATTTATCAGGGCGTGGTGGCCGTGTTCATCGCCCAGCTGCTGGGGGTCGACCTGAGCATGGCCGACTACGGCATGATCATCGTCACCGGCACCCTGGCCTCCATCGGCACCGCCGGCGTGCCCGGCGCCGGCCTGGTCATGCTATCCATCGTCATGGCCCAGATCGGTCTGCCGCTGGAAGCCATCGCCGTGATTGCCGGCATCGACCGCATCCTCGACATGGCACGTACCAGCGTCAACGTCGCCGGCGACCTGATGGTCACCACCCTGGTCGGCAAGAGCGAAGGCGAACTCGACGAAAGCGTCTATAACGCCCGCCACAAAAGCTGATTAGCGCCTAGGTTGTGCCCGAAAAGTCGACGAGCGAAGGCCAGACAAGGCAAAAATCGGCGAAAGAGCGGAGTTTACGGGGTGTAAATGAGCATCTTGAGCCTATTTTTAACGCCGTATGGGCGAGCGCAGTACTTTTCAGACATTGCCGAGTCGCCGCGCCCACACACCGGGCGCGGCGCACTCGCTAGGCCGCTCACATCCGGGTGCCTCCGCCATCACCGGCTTCACCTTTCAGGTACTGCTCTGTGGTCAGCAGGAATAGGCGGCGGAACAGCTCATGGATGGCCTCCTCGCGCTTGAGCGCCAGCAATTCCTCATCTTCACCACCCGACGCCGCCTGGCGCGGGTATTCCCAGGCCAAGCGCACAGAGCCAGAGCTTGAATCACGAATCTGCAGGCTAGGATTGGCTCCCTTGAGACGGGTATCGATCTGATAGGGCATGATGCTCTCCTTGATAGGGCCAACAAATGATAACGATTGTCATTTGCAATTTAGGCACCCCTAGGCCGCCTGTCAACGTCATCAGCCTCCCATCTGCACTTCTTTCATCCTTTGCCCTCATCTCGACTGCGCTGGCATCAGCCAGCAGACCTTCATTCCCGGCCTTCTTCCCAGGCGTGACCTGATGTTGCCAACACATGACTTTGCCAATGCACAACAGGCACGCTAGGTTATTGCACACACATTCAATAAAAGGCGCCTTATGAAACACCATTCTCGTCTACCGCTCGCCGCCGTTCTCGCGCTTGGCATCAGCCCACTCGCCGCCCAGGCCGATGCCCTCGCACAACAGCTCGAAGACCTGCAGGGCTTCCAGATCATCGCCCACCGCGGGGCCAGTGGTTACGCCCCGGAGCACACCTGGTTCGCCTACGACAAAGCCCGCGACATGGGGGCCGACTACCTCGAGCTGGACCTGCACATGAGCGCCGACAACCAACTGATGGTGATTCATGACGACACCCTGGAGCGCACCACCAATGGCGAAGGCAACGTAAAGGATCACAGCCTTGACGCCCTCAAGGCCCTGGATGCCGGCTCCTGGTTCAACCAGGCCCACCCCGAGTACGCCAACGATGACTACGCCGGCGCCAAGCTGCTGACCCTGGACGAAGTGATCGGCCGCTACGGCGACGACGTGCGCTACTACATCGAGACCAAGTCGCCCGAACGCTACCCCGAACTGCAGCGTGCCCTGGTCGAGACGCTTGAAGCCGAAGGCCTGGTGGACGCCGGTGCCGTTGTCATCCAGTCGTTCAGCCAGGACAGCCTCGAGCAGATCCATGCGCTCAATGCCGACATCCCACTGGTACAACTGGTGTGGTATTCCACCGCTGAAGACGGCGATGGCCTCAATGAATGGACCGGTGTGACCCCGGCCCCCGCCGAGATCACCGACGCCGACTTTAAGGCCATCGCCGACTACGCCGTCGGCATCGGCCCCAACGTTGTCTATGACGGCCAGGACGTGATCGACGCCGACTTCGTCGCACAGGCCCACGCCAACGGCCTGCTGGTGCACCCCTATACCATCAACGAGCCAGACGCCATGCAGCGGCTGCTCGACTGGGGCGTCGACGGCATGTTCACCAACTTCCCCAACCGGTTGAACGCCATCGTCGAGTGAGGCCACCCCTCACCACGCCTCACAAGGTTGGCCCGGCCATTTGAGCCGGGCTAGCTGCTACCGCTAGAGCGCCAAGCGTTCCACGGCGTTCTTATGCCAGCGCCTCTTCTACCAAAGCGCGCGCCTTCCGCGTCATCGGCAGCTCAAGCGCCAGTTCATGCGCGGCCGGCGACATCTTCTTCCAGGTCTTCTGCACGATGCGGATCAGATGGCCGTGTTCTATCTGCTTCGAGAAGTCGGCGAAGTAGTTCTCCAGAAACACCAAACAAGCGCAATCCTCCACCGCCTGAGTGCCCTCATCACGCCCCAGGCCCTGCTTGCGGATCATTTGCGCCACGCGTTCGGCCTGCTCGGACGAGTAACCGGCCTCTTCCATCGCCTTCGCCGTGATCTCGCCGGCCCGCCGGCCCTGATCGCGCCGCCAGGTGAGATACCCTACTCGGCCCTCCGGGTAATCCTCGCGCGGCACCTGCCAGCGCTGCAGATGCTGACCGCGTACCGCCAGCCACAACAACTCATCCGGCGAATCTCGCAGACTCGACAGCCAGGCACTCATCCGCCGCGCATGCCACAGCTCGCGGGGTAGCAACTCGCCCTCGACCTCGACACTTCTTGGGTCTTGCCCATGCAAGGCATCGAGAGCGGCAAGCGCCTGATCAAAAGAAGACGTCATGGCAGCACTCCACTGGTGGATATGGACAATCAGCCTAACGCTGAAACAGCGGGGCCAACACCTAAGACCACCTCATACCATACTCGGTGTCTTCACCGGTGTTGTTGATAGCACTCGCTCTAGCTGCCTGGGCGGCAGCGAACACTAAACAAAGCGGAAGTGGCACGCGAGGGGATTTCTGAGCTGCCTGGGCGGCAGCGAACCAAACGTATCGTGAGTGAATCTTTCGTTTCGTTTTCTGAGCTGCCTGGGCGGCAGCGAACCAGGCAGGGCGCTCACGGTGGGCTAGGCGGCCTTTCTGAGCTGCCTGGGCGGCAGCGAACGAGCATCAGCATGGCGCCCAGCGCGTCCTTGATTTCTGAGCTGCCTGGGCGGCAGCGAACAAGGAGGGCGGCCAGTTCGTGCAGGCGGATGATTTCTGAGCTGCCTGGGCGGCAGCGAACTGGTGGGCGGCGGCGGGGTGGTCAGTGGTCAATTTCTGAGCTGCCTGGGCGGCAGCGAACCCTGCCATCGGTGATGTCGAGATCTGGCGGCCGTTTCTGAGCTGCCTGGGCGGCAGCGAACATAGTCCAGTGCTATCCGCGCCTGCTGGGACATTTTCTGAGCTGCCTGGGCGGCAGCGAACGCCACACCTGCGATAAAGATTTTCATCCGCTATTTCTGAGCTGCCTGGGCGGCAGCGAACACAACTTCTCGCCGTTCCTGGGCGACACCCTGTTTCTGAGCTGCCTGGGCGGCAGCGAACACGTTCGCGCCTTCGCCCTGCTGGCTTACGTTTTTCTGAGCTGCCTGGGCGGCAGCGAACACAGTCAGGCCGCGCCGTCCAGCATGCCGGAATTTCTGAGCTGCCTGGGCGGCAGCGAACCTTCCAGAGCAGCATCGAGCGGTTCCGAGAATTTTCTGAGCTGCCTGGGCGGCAGCGAACTTTGATTTATGGGAAAAGGCCAAGCACCGAGATTTCTGAGCTGCCTGGGCGGCAGCGAACGCGGTGGCCTTCGAGTTCTGCATCAGGTTGCTTTTCTGAGCTGCCTGGGCGGCAGCGAACGGGCATCGGAGCGGACCCGCGCGGGCATGGCTTTTCTGAGCTGCCTGGGCGGCAGCGAACTTTGAGCGGCAGTGGGGGTTAGATGCGGTGGGTTTCTGAGCTGCCTGGGCGGCAGCGAACGACTGCGAAAGCCTGGCCGTCTCACTGGTATTTTTCTGAGCTGCCTGGGCGGCAGCGAACGTTGCCGGTGGCGGCGGCGTGCAGGTCGTTTATTTCTGAGCTGCCTGGGCGGCAGCGAACCTTGTGCTTCACGATCATGCCCAGCGGTTTCGTTTCTGAGCTGCCTGGGCGGCAGCGAACTTGGCAGACCTATCCCAAGCGCATGCTGATGTTTTCTGAGCTGCCTGGGCGGCAGCGAACGTCGATTACCGCAGATATCGCCTGTCCTTCCATTTCTGAGCTGCCTGGGCGGCAGCGAACCCCCTATATGCACTATCTGGGTGCCGGCCTTTTTTCTGAGCTGCCTGGGCGGCAGCGAACGCCCCGGAAAGGCCGTGGGCGTGCTGCTGCTGTTTCTGAGCTGCCTGGGCGGCAGCGAACTCACCGACCGCGATTGACGCGGCAAAAGAGGTTTTCTGAGCTGCCTGGGCGGCAGCGAACTAGAGCCTTTTCAAGCTAAACGCCTGATTGTTAAAGAGCAATAGCCGTAAAGCGCGACGCCTCCCTTTTTTCGGAGGCGTCGCTAACTCATTGTTTTTCCGGGTTCTATAAAAAAGCTCGGAAAAAGGGTCAAAACCAGGGGACGGTCGCCTCCTGGCTCAGACCGTAGTGGTTGAAGTGACCACTGATAGGTTGTGGCTGCGCTTTGCCATGTTCGATAAACAATGCGAAGCGCTGTGCACTGGAACGGCTACTGACTTGAACAAATGGCAAGGGGATTTGACGTTCAGCAGGCTTTTCCATCAAACGCTGAGCCTCGTCGACGCTGATGTCGTGACGCTTGGCATACCGCTTTGCCCGGCTGGGGCTTCCAGTATTGAACTGTCGGCGCCGGACCACGCAATGAAGGGCTTTATCGGGTACCGGCAGAATCTCCCCGATTTCTACGAGTTCGCGCATCCCGCCAAGCCAGGGTTGCGCCACCAGTTGTGCCAGGCGCTGCTGTTTGCCATGCAGGCGTAGCCGGTCACCCGGCGTACGTGCCCGCACGCCGGTCTTGTGATCCGGAAAACTCACGCCGATATCGTTGGCGTCCAGGTCAAACAGCGCGCGATGCAGCCGGCCATAGAGCGCGCCCATCAATATGGCGGGCGGGAAATCCGGATCGGGGCGCAGGCGAATGTCGAGATAGTGATCCATGGCTTACCCCGCGTCGCCGAAGACGCCACCCCGGATCAGGGTCGCCATCACGAAGTGCTGGTGTTCGGTGGCAGGCGCCTGATCCTTGAGCAACCAGTTATCCAGCAGTGAGTAGAAGTCCACTTTTTGCTTGGGCTGGCGATAGGCGCTGCCCTGGGTGGTAACGGAACCGTAGGGCTCGATAGCGATAGGGCCGAGATCGCTGTCATCACTAGGTGCCGGGTACCAGGTATCGATGGTGCGAATGGCATTGCCCAGCTTCTGGGAGTGGATGGCGGCATTATCGTCATCACCGATCTTGTAAAGCGTCTTGCTCTTGTCGCCGCGCGAACGATCCAGAATCAGCTCCTGAGAGGGGAAGACTTCCTGACCGGCCCCCACTCGGGCAAAGGCCACCACGTCCAGCAGCAGGTAGCTCTTACCGGCAAGCGCATCATTGATCAGCCCACCAAGCTCACGCGTGGCTTGGCTACCCTCGAAATCACGCAGCGAATGATCGAGTGCATTGAAGGTCCATGTCTTCTCTGCCTGGCCACCCTTCTTTTGGCTAACCACGACTTCGACTTCTTCGGCGCCGACACGATTGCGCCACAGGAAGCGACCGTTGGCGAGATTGCAGGCATAGCGGTGAGCGAGCTCACCAAAACCATGCTCGCTGACGTAACCATCAACGGTCTGCTTCAACTTGCGCTGGTACTCGGCGTTATTGCAGGCCGAGGGCGTACCGGCACCCGCCAGTACCCGCAGGGTAAAGCGAACGGCCAGGGTGTCGGCACTATGAGGCAGCGCGGCGACGTCGACGGTCTGCAGGTTGGGATTCTCGATGGCGGCATCTAGCTTAGCCGGGTCCTGGTCCTTGGCCTTCAAGCGGTTGGAGATAGTGCCACGGACCGACTTCTCGCGAACGGGGATGCTGCTCCACTGATCATATTGGCCCCGCTCATCCCAGTTACCGGCACTGAACAGCGCATCGGATGGGTCGAGCTTGCGCTCGAAAGCGAGGACGGAAGCGGTTTTCAGAGTATCGTTCTTGGCCATGATGAAGCTCCTTATCATTCGACGTGTGCTGTGGCGAGGCTGTAGTCGTTATTCAGCCGATAGCATCCTGCCTCTAGGTCGTTTTCGACGTACCAGAGCAGCGCTTCGGGATCTTGGATGCGATGAGGGCTGACCCATTCGCCAATCGAGTAGAGGCTTTCGACAAACCGAAGCGGCGTGTCAGCATCGCGAGCGTTGGCCACTTCACCGGCCTCGAAAAGATCGGAGATGGCGCTATAGCCAACGGGGATCGGTACTAGCCAGCCGGGGTAGGGGCGGCGAATGTCCCAATGCACCGTTTGCTTTGTCTCGCCGTCTTTCTCATTTGTCTCTTTTACAACCCGACATTCGTGGTTTAACCGGCAGAGATCGAGCCAGGCATCCATAGCCGTAGCTTGATCGTTCTGCGCTTGAAGCGTCGCGGTGTGCTCGACCAGCCGATCATCGCGCGACACCAGCGCAAAGCCCGGCAACAGCCGGCGCTTGATTCGGCGCCACTGCTTGGCGTTTTCGTCTTCGCTGGCATCGAAGCTGATCAACGCTGGTCGGTGATGCCGCTCGCCGGTGCGAGGCGGCATCACACTGCCGCCCGCGATACGCATGCCCAACACCTGCTCGAACAAGGTTTGAGCGATCACTCGGCGGCGTTCGGCACTGCTCAAGTCATCGCCGTTGGACTCGACACCGATCAACAGCGAGACTTCCAGATGCGCGCGGCCCTCTTCAACGATGGCGGCTGTGCCACCGGATTTATCGACGGGGTTGCGGGTGAGATGAAAGGCGCGAGCGATACCGCCTTGCGTGACCTGGGGTTCGATGTGATGACACACCACGCCGACTTCATTGAAGACCAGCTTGATATCGTCGGGCAGGTTGCGCTCCAGCGCCTGCATGGTACCAATGAAGGCACTCATGGCGGGAAAGCCCCAGGTCATCGGGCTTGAAATGGCGTTGGCGTTTTGAATACGCAACCGGGGGAGCACCAGAAGGTGGTTGATCATGCGGCTTCTCCTTCCGGGTCATCGGAGTCGTCGACTTCATCGCACAGCGCATCCTTCAAGTCGTCCATCTGCCGACGGAAACTTTTCATCACCACATCGATCTGTTTCTCCCAATGATCATGCTCGGAATCACCAAGAGTGACTTTCATGCGTCGATCAAGGTTGTGCTTTAGCCAGCTAGCAACACGTTGAGCCACGTCTTCATGCCAATCAGACTGCCGTCGAGCAGTGTCAAAGTCGGGATCTGATTCTGCCCTGCCTGGATCGAGCCAATACTGTTCCGATACGACTAGTCGACAATCGTCATCAGCCGACCATCCGGATGGCAGGCGGTGTAGCTCAAAGGTAAACATCAACAGCTCATCAGCCAAAGATGCTGTCAGGTCATCGTGGAGATCACGGTCCTGCATTGTCTTTCGCGGCTTTTTCCCCTGCTTATGCCGCTGCTCGTCCTCTTTCCTGTTCTGCTTCATCCAATTTGTCAGGTCATTCATCAACTGGCGAACTGGCTGGCGCCTACCAAAGCGTGGCAAAACCGACTCGGTGCGCAGAGGCGGCGTGACGTCTCGGGAAACCCAGTCAGGCGGCAACGAGGCCAGTAGGTAATTCTGACCACCACGTTCGCTATTCAACTGGGAGATATTCTGCGGCTTGGTGCCGCCAAGCTTCTGTACGGCAAGGTTGGGGTAGCTCGTGTAACCATCCTCGAAGGCGGTTCGTTCACGCAACGCCTTGCGCGCCGCCTTGTTATGATCGCCAAAGAACCAGGTGTTGGGGCTAACCTGAGCGTAAAAGCGATGCGTCAGGGCGGTGGCATAAAGAGGCGCCAGCAGGTGATAACTGGCGTTGTCGGTTGGATCATCACCGACCAGCCAGTAAATCTGCTTGCCGCGCGCATGCGAACTGGGGGTGCCCTTCGGTTCAACAATACCGGCGAAAGCATGCACCCAGGCTTGCGCCTCGGCCCGATCCTCACTCAGCGCGTCAATCAGCAAGTCGTCGTTTTCAAGTGCCCGTTCCAGCAGCGAACGCCCTTCCCATCGCAGCTTCAGGAATTTATAGACATCCAGCGCGGCGGCATTGCCAACGACATCACCCTCGAAATCAGTGGGCAGACAGTGACTCCCGACCGCCTCCCTGGTGTGTAGTTGTCCCGGCTCGACATAAAGATTGGTGCCCTTGGCCTCAGGATGGATCGCCTTTAGCGAGTGTGTGACGACTTGCAACTGACCGACACGCCGCGCGGCGTCGGCAAGCCAGGTTTGTGGGTCGAACTGCTGTTGCAGCTTGAGATAGGCGGGATCATCCGGCGCGAGCTTTTCCGTTTTGGTGGCAAAACGGTCATGGATAAACTCCTGAATGAGTCCCTTCAACGATGCTGGTGGCGAATGGTCAGTTTCTTCGCTCATAAAGCTCCCTTTGCGTTGCTCAACGTTATTTTTTCCGCACAAACCCCAGCGCTGGATGAAAATGCCAGCCCTGTGGAGCGCGGTTCGTTTTCAGGCGAATGCGGCCGAAGCGGTTTGCGCAGCGCTCGATATCCATGCCCATCACCTCGGCCTGATCGGCGAGCGCAGCCATGTAGTCCGGTTCGTTCCACGGGGTGACACACGGATTGTCGATGGCCTCATCCGGCAGACGATCCAGTTCGGATTCGACGGGCACCAGCCGCTCGTCCTTACCTTGCCGGTCGCTGCGCCAGAAGCCGAAATCCTCTTCGTTTTCGTCTGGCAATAGCACGAACTCGCTATCCGCTTCGTTATCTCCGCGAAAGGGCTGCTGCTGTATCGGCACGGCGCCGAGCGTCATCGCCGGTGTGCGATAAAACAGATAGGCCCCGAGTTCGGTCTGCTGTGGCTCGCCCCGCCGCTTGCGTCGCCGCTGGCCTGGAGCAGGTCCAGCGCCCTCGACCATCAGCGATGCCAGGCGGGCGTGTTCGAGATCGGTAAGTTTCTGAGTGGGTTCCAACATTTCAGCTGGCAGCAGGCGCGGGCGTGAGTCGATGGTGTCAAACTCATCCTGACGCAGCAGCGTTTCCAACCGGTGTTGGGTCAGCGGCCAAAGTTTTTCGGTTTCAAAGCCCGGACGGCTGAAGGCCGCCTGCTGCCGTTTAAGAGACTTCACGTTGGTATCGAGCAACGCAATGTTCGACGTCTCGACCGGCGCTGGGCGATGCCGACGCACCCGGCCGGCCAACTGAATGATCGAGCGCATCGAAGAGGGCTCGACGATGGCCCAATCGTAGTCGTGATCGCGCCCGACTTCGGTGACCGGCGACCCCAGCACGATAAAGAGTTGATCGGCCTCGGGGTGCGCATCGAGACGTCGCTGGATATCCGGCAAATCGAATACGGCCAGTTCGTCGCGACGATACAGCGCTTTATCCAGCCGGGCTTCCAATCGCGAGCGCAGCACCAGAGGATACTGCGAGTGATAAACGCATAGATGAATCTGGCAGCCGTCGGGAATGTCGGCGCGATATAGGGCCTGGGCCACGGCGACCAAGGGTTCGATGTTGGCCATACGCACCAGGCCGAAGCTGACCCGCTTGCCGCTATGCGGATCAACACTGTGATGCTGAGCGTGAAGTGTCAGCGCTTCACTGAGTAGCGTGTCAGCCACCGCTTGATGCACGGCATCCGGATGAGCCGATGAGGTGCTAAGGGGCACGATTCGCCCACGCCTCATCGCTGGCTGCATGCTCAGCTTGTCGGCTCGACGGCGGGCAAACGCATGGTGTGCAGCGTCAAACGCATTGCCATCATCACATTCGCTGTGCGTGCAGCCATGCTCATCGAACCAGGCACACACCGGATGGACCGGCGCGCCAGGTGTGCCACGATGACGCTGATATTCGGCCCGCCCGCTGCGATAGGCTTCAAACAGGCCGCGCACCAGTGACGGTGGCAAAGTGGCAGATGAAAGCAGCACTCTTGAACCGAGCATTCCCGCCCAATAGACGAGTCGCGTCAGCGCCGGCAGGTCAGCGGTGTCGAAATCGTCGGGTTCGTCCAGCACCAAGTCACCGCTCATCAAGCGCAGCATCGGTGCGATCTGATGGCCACCCCGGAGGCTTTCGGTAGCGGGCATCAGGTGATCGACGGTGCAGACCAGGACAGGTGCATTGATCAGCCCTTGGGTATGAGGGTCGGCAACGGCCTTGGATAACAAAGGGTGCTCACCGAGGTTGCCTTCGAAATGCACGTGCGCGTGTTCATCCAGCAGGTTGGCGCGGGATTCCGAGCCGCCAAAATCATGCTGCTGATGCTCGAACAGCGCTCTGCTGGCTGAGCCGCCGACGCGAATGGCGAGATCGTCGCTACCAAGACCCAAGCGCTCGCGATAAGCTTGGCCGGTTTGCAGCGTCAAGGTGCGCAGCCCCAGCGCAATGGTGAAGCGCGCCCCCGCCTCTGGGTCGCTCAACGCATAGAAGATCCGGCCGTTGGCGATGGTCTTGCCGCAGCCGGTCGACGCCATATTGACGCCGAAGAACCCCTGACGATGGCTTTTATCACGAAGCCCGGTTGCCAGATCGAACGCTTTGTCCTGCCAGCGAAAGCGCGCATCACGGCTGCGCGCTTTGAATCCTTTGTGTCGAGCAATTCTTGAGAGCGCGGCCTCCATCCCCGGCAAGTGGTGGGTAATTTCACCGACGCTTCGGGTCACGCCGAGCAAGTGTTCGGTCAACGGCTGGCTGAGGCGCCTCTTACCTTGATGGTTGGACGTATTGGCGTAGAAATCGAGCGACCATTGTCCATTCAGGCGCCCCTGGTCCTTGAGGCTAGAGTAGTAATGATCGCCCAGCATCAACGAAAGCCGGGCCAGGTGCATCACATAGGGAGACTCGAGCGGCAAGGCGTCACTGCGTACCTGTTGAAGCTGGCGTGCCAGCCGCCGGCTACGTTCACGCCAGGCTGCTTCAGTCACCGGCAGGCCATGTGGAAAGGCCCAGTAAGGTGCGACGCTTTCGAAGGGTGCGGGCTCCACTCGTTCGTTCCAGGCGGCGGTAATCGCCTGGGGAAGCGTAGGCAGGTTGCCTGCGTTCAAGTATGCCCTGGCGCCCACCCATTTCTGAACGCCATTTTCGTCGATGGCGGGCAGCGCCGGCAGCCGGTGGTGACTGACGACGAGCCAACCAATCGCCGCCGCCAGCGGTGGCAGGTCGCTAAACGGCGCCTTGTCATCGGCCGCCTCGCCTATGCCATCGCGGACCAAGCGATTAAGCCAACAGGCGTCGTCCTCTGGTGTAGGCTGTTCGAGGCGCGCTAGCCATCCGGCGTCATCGTCTTCGCCGACGAACGCCTGAAACAGGCGCAGTGACACCCACTCATGGCGGTAACGATTACGTTCTTCTAAACGGCCATTAAGCCGATCCTGAAACGCTTGACTGGCTTTGCCGAGGTCGTGCAATAGCGCCGCCATGGACGCCAACAGGTGAAGCAACTGGCCGCTATGCCAGTCGTTCTCGTCTTCCGTTCGCAGGATATTTCGCCGCGTGGTATTGGTCGGCGCGGCACCGCGAGCATTGAACTGAGAGGCATCGCCCACGATCCATAAAAGCTCGCTATGATCGTGGCCACGAATCCAGTGGCAGGCAACGGCGGTATTCTTGCGAGCGGAGGCACGCAGCAGTTTGCGTAGCGTTTCCAGTCCAGCCTTGGTGATGGGTGTTTGCCAGGTCCGCTCGCCGCGCCGCTCGGCGAATTGATCCAGAATGCGGCGCGTCTGCTTCAAGGCGTTCTTGCGACACTGCGAGACCAGCAGCACATTCATTCTGACGCCTCGCTGCCCAGACGCTCGGCTGTCGATTTTAGCGTGTCGATCATGAAATCGAGCGCTTCAACCTGGGCAAGTCGATCAATACAGGCCTGGCGAAACTCCTGCTCCTCGTCGCCACGGCTAGCGGAAATAAACGCCTGCGGCAAGATCACGGCATCCTTGATCAGGTCGGCAACATCAAAGACAAGCCCGCCGCGCCGGGTCTTACCGTGCAGCACCGCCAGACCATGCGGAATGCCCAGCACCCAAGTCGCAGTGGCGCCCAACCCATAGGCCAAATAATTTCCGTGGTCGAGAAAGCGATTGGCCGGGTCCGCACCCTGTCCGCGCTTGCTACGGGTAAAGTCGCCATATTCGGTGGCATGACTTGCCAGCCGAAATAGCTGTTTGGTTAGCCGGGCTTCTTCGGTTAGCAGCGCCGTCGTATCGACAGCAACCCCAATCGCGTCTCGGCTGCGGGCAATCAACGCACTCAGCTCGGCCTTGCTGGGCGTGAAGCCGCTATCGCGCTGGAAGCGCGGCTCCAGCCAAAGGCGTTCGACCTGGGTCAAGCGCGCACGCTGAAAGCTGCGTGCCGCTTCCAATCTCAGCTCGTCGTCGAACCAAAATCGCACCCAGTGCTGCAGGTATTCGGTGGGCCGGTACTCACTCTGGGGCGTCAGCCAGGCGACATCCACATCGACTTCGTTGGCCGCAAACAGCGGTGTCCCGCCGCCGCCGCAAAACCCCACCAGCACACCGGCCTTGGCCAGCTCACGCATGGCCGCCTGGGTGATAGATGTTCCCGTTCCCAGTAACAGTGACGTGGTATTGGCGATCGGAATATTCCAGTAACGCGAGCGCTTCCCTTCATCGGTGACGTACTCGACGCGACCGCCATTAACCAGCACACGACAGTGCTGAAGGTAATAGAGGTTAGCGCGCTTGGAATGCAGGATCGTCTTCATGTCGCTAGGGGAGAAGTCATCCATGACCAGTACCTGCCTGCTTATGTCATTCGGTGGGAGTAAATCATCTAAGCATTCTGCCGCTCTGGTGTGTACTCCTCCTTCGTCAACGTCGGCCGCTCTGCTCACAGGCGTGATGACTGGCGACTTCCTTCTTCTCACCCCCTAGCCTCAGCCGCAATTGTTATGTTATAACCTTCGCCTCGTTTCAAGACTCAGCTT
>CETM01201780.1_pt1 | contig 16846 bp, 15 predicted proteins | sample 361451 | NCBI WGS metagenome assembly CETM01 (sample SAMEA2622690, study PRJEB7988) | marine metagenome | isolation source: saline water (ENVO:00002010), including
TCCCTGTACCTACATCTACTCCTATACCTGTGCCTACATCTACTCCTATACCTGTGGTTGATCCGACCTGCACAAATAGATATTCTCCAACAATACCAACTGTATACTTGTCATCCATAACAGCATGTAAAACTCAAAACGTAGAGATTACTTGGGACGTAGAGAAAGGTACCTCGGATTACTTCGTGAATATAAATTTAAACAATCTATCTCCCTACGATTATGCGAATGGTCATATTACATTCAGGATATGGAACCAAAATAAGACCCAGTACGTGGATTGGTATAAAAGAATTACTCCGGTTTACCGAGCCACCATAGATGAAGTAGGTTTGTCAGACTTCAGGGAACTAATTCCTAACACCATAACTACAGTTGGTGAAATACAACTTACTAGATTTGATGTCGGAGATTATTAATAATATTCAATAGATTCCTGTTACACGTCTACTGAGTACAATACTTCCATCTGCCTCCAATACATTGGCAAGTTAACCCTCCCGTACTTCCTGCACATAAAGACGTTGGTGTTGGCGGCACGTAATTCGATTCTTCTATTGTAGGTTCAAAATCTGGAGTTGGAGGAGGAAACGGCGTGTATGTAGGTAATGGTGCTAACGTTGGGTATACAGTATAGGTAGGGTACGGGGTATACGTTGGTACTGGAGTAGCGGTAGGGATCAATTTATGAGTTAATTAGTTTGCTTCGTGTAATTCGATTGCAATCTCGTTAATAGTCTTCAGTGAGTCTCTCAAATCACTTGATTCATTAATTATTTTACTCTCAATTTCTATTACTGCAGGTGTAGAAGAGATATCACCAATGGAGTGATCCAGTCTTTGTATGTCATGTTATAAAGTCTGCACCCCATGTTGTAATGTTCCCATTTCGCTCTGTAGATCTTCAATTCTATCTTGCTGCACAGAGTAAATTGTATTGGAACAAGCGATCATAAATAACAAACATAAGCCATATACAATTGTTAAATAAACTTTCATGTATTGACCCCAGTTTAACTGGAGCGGAAGAGGAGATTCGAACTCCCGACCCTCTCCTTGGCAAGGAGATGCTCTACCACTGAGCCACTTCCGCTCAAAAAAGGTGCCGAGGGACAGACTCGAACTGTCGACACCGGCATTTTCAGTGCCGTGCTCTACCACCTGAGCTACCTCGGCCGGAAAAACTATATTAAAACCGGTACCTGACAGTGTCAAGTTAGGACAACTTTATCACCAATATTAAATTTTATCCATATTGGTACTCTAACTATAAAAGAACTACAATTGCCTAGTTATTCTCTAAAGCAGTATAATGTATATTCAATGGTATTCAGAATTTAGGAGATTGATATGGTAGAAACTGTAACTGGCACGTTTACTGTCAAATCTGGTCATGCGCAAATGCTAAAAGGTGGCGTCATCATGGATGTCGTTAATCCTGAGCAAGCCGAGATAGCCGCTGAAGCAGGAGCAGTTGCTGTTATGGCACTCGAAAGAGTTCCAGCCGACATTCGAGCAGAAGGTGGAGTTGCACGTATGACTGACCCTTCTATCATTCTCGATATTATGAAAGCTGTTAGCATTCCGGTAATGGCGAAATGCCGAATAGGTCATTTCGTTGAAGCTCAAGTACTAGAATCACTTGGCATAGATTACATTGACGAATCAGAAGTACTTACACTAGCAGATGAAAAGCATCATGTATGGAAACACGACTTCAAAGTACCGTTTGTGTGCGGATGTAGAGACCTTGGAGAAGCACTTAGAAGAATCTCTGAAGGTGCTGCGATGATACGAACCAAAGGGGAAGCAGGCACTGGAGATGTTGTCGAAGCTGTAAGGCATATGCGTACCGTACAAGACAATATCCGTAAATTAAAAAATATGCCTTACGACGAGTTAGTCGTTGAAGCCCGAGATTTAGGAGTAAGTGTTGATTTACTCATTCAAACGAAAGAAGAAGGAAGACTTCCTGTGGTTAACTTCGCTGCAGGAGGAGTTGCTACCCCAGCAGATGCCGCTCTAATGATGCAACTTGGCGCAGATGGGGTATTCGTAGGATCTGGGATATTTAAATCTGGTGACCCAGCCACACGAGCTAACGCAATAGTACAAGCAGTCACCCACTACAATGACCCTAAAATCATAGCAGAAGTCTCTAAAGACCTTGGAGAAGCCATGGTTGGGATTAGTGCTAGAAGTATCCCTGAAAACGAGCTCCTAGCATCTAGAAGCAAATAAACAGGAATCATAGCATGAGTGTTGTAGGGGTTTTAGCTCTACAAGGGGATTTTGAAGAACATACAGCTGTATTTGAATCTCTTGGGGCTGAATGTAAACAAATCAGATTACCCGAGCAAATGAATGATATCGACCGTCTTGTAATCCCTGGGGGAGAAAGTACTACCCTAAGTAGATTGTGCTCTAATTATGGGTTCCGTAATCCCATTAAAAAATTAGCATCTAGCGGGATGCCTATCTGGGGTACATGTGCTGGCATGATTATGCTTGCAGATAAAATCACAGAGTCAGATCCCATTCCATTACAGATTATGGACATAGAAGTTCAAAGAAATGCGTTTGGGCGTCAGATAGACAGCTTTGAACAGATAATACCACTGCAAGGAATAGCGGAGGATTTCAACTGTATTTTCATCCGTGCACCAATAGTAATGGAAACAGGACCAGCTGTTAATATAATTGCTGAACTAGACAACGGAAACCCTATAGCTGTCCAGGAAGGAAATTTGTTAGCTACCTCTTTTCATCCGGAACTATCCAATGATAGTCGTGTCCACAAATATTTTTTGGATTTATAAAATTTTACGGTAAAATACGCAAAATAATCATTCAAAACAAGAAAATAAATTTTATATAATTATTATACGGTCTATGGGAATAGGCCTACCTGGAGGATTTTTGTTAACATCGGATCGTATTGAGTCACCAGACCAGAACCTCAACGAACTTAATCTACTCCTGAATGTGTTACCTAAACACATAACAGACACTATAAATTCTCTCCCAAATAAATCAGAACTTTTAGAAGTTGTCATGGATTTAGGAAGACTCCCAGAAGCACGTCTCATTAACGAAAACTTAATACTTGACGACAACACAATATCCAAAGATGACCTCGCTAATTTAGTTCAAAAAATAGGATTTATAGGGGAAGATAACCGGGCGGGTATCGAAGGCACTTTACATAGAGTCTCGGTAATTCGAAATCGCCGAGGACAAATAGTTGGAGCCACATGCCGAGTTGGAAGAGCCATTAGTGGCAGCGCAACCACTATAGAAGATTTGATCCAAACAGGAAAGAATATATTACTACTCGGTCGCCCTGGTGTAGGCAAAACTACAATGCTGAGAGAGACCGCAAGAATGATCTCAGATGACTTAACAAAACGAGTAGTCATAGTAGACACATCCAATGAAATTGCAGGAGATGGTGATGTTCCCCACCCTGCTATCGGATCTTCTAGAAGGATGCAAGTAGCAAGCCCACAGCTTCAACATTCAGTTATGATTGAAGCAGTTGAAAACCATATGCCAGAAGTCATAATTATTGATGAAATGAGCACTACAGAAGAATCTGATGCCGCAAGGACTATTGCAGAACGTGGAGTGCAATTAGTAGCAACTGCCCACGGAAATACATTAGAAAACCTAATCTTCAATCCCACATTATCTGATCTGGTAGGAGGAATCCAATCAGTCACCTTGGGAGACCAAGAAGCAAAATTTCGCGGAACTCAAAAAACTATCCAAGAAAGGAAATCATGGCCGACTTTCGATATTGTTGTAGAAATCAATAGTTGGAACGAAATAGATGTCCATGAAAACGTCGCTGAGGTAGTCGATCAATGGCTTCGTGGATACGCTATACGACCAGAATCACGTGTTAGTGATGCACAAGGGAACATTATCAAAACTAACGATACCATCAGGCAAAACCAGCAACAAAATGGATCTTGGGACATGAATTCACGTAAAGCCCCATTAACGGATAAACAACCACTTCAAAAAACATTCAACAATCGACCAGTTCATAGTCTAGAATACAAAGTGTTTTTATTTGGTGTGAGTAAAGATAAGATTATCGCCGCTCAGGAAGAATCAAACATATCCGTAACTATCAGCAATGAACTCCGGAATTCTGACATTGTCCTCACGACAAAAACTCATTACAGACGCGGTTCTAATCTTGTAAAGAGCGCAGAATCCACAGGAACTCCTGTATATGTACTTAGAAAAAATACATTTCATCACATTCTAGATTTTCTAAGCACTTTAGCTAAAGAGCAAGGAATAGATACAAGTTACCTCAGAGCTAACGACGCTTCTACACAATCCACAGACTCCAGTGAGATCCTAGAAGCAGCATTGAAAGAAGCAGAAGATGCAGCACACGAAGTACTTAACGGAACATTCAGTGTCCAATTAGAACCTCAAAAAGCATATATCCGGAGACTCCAACATATGCTCATAGACCGAATGAATCTTTCTTCCACAAGTAAAGGAAAGGAACCTTACAGATCATTATTAGTTTATAGGCAATGATACGTTGTCTTTGTTCATTGTATTCGAAGGAATAGATGGGTCAGGCAAAACCACCCAAGCCGAATTGCTCGCTGAAAAACTCACATCAATTCAACAATCAAACATTATTATAAGAGAACCAGGGGGAACCCCTTTAGGGGAGTCCATTAGGAAGGAGTTAAAAAGTAACCCTAACCTCGATCCTGTGACTCAACTATTTCTTTTCTCAGCTTGCAGAACAGAGCTCGTAAAAGATGTCATTAATCCCAATCTGGAAGAAGGTCACATAGTTATATGCGATAGATATATATTTTCTACCATTGCTTATCAAGGTCACGCAGAAGGCCTGAATATAGAGTACATTGAAAATATGATCGATTTATCAACTAGAGGCCTCAAACCAGATATTGTCATATTTATAGACACTCCCGTTGAAATAGCAAGGAAACGCAGGGAAAATGAAACAAATGATTATTATGACCAAAAAGATATAGATTATTATGTTCGCACCAGAGAAGGTTACATATCCATGGCTAGCGCGTCAGTTAATTGGGTTACTCATGATGGATCTAAAGAACCCAATGAACTAGCAAAATCTATCTGGGAACAAATAAAGCCCCTCATATGAGGGGCTTTAGATTGCCTTCGCAGTTTACTAAAAAACTAGTCAGCTGCTGCAGGGATTGTTTCCAGTTTAGCTGCTATAACTTCTTTCATCTTTCGAACTCTAGCTAAGTCTGGATATTGATTATCTTCCGCTTTTTTATCGAAGATTTTTTCACCATCTAGGAATACTTCCATGATACCTTGTCCCCTTGGTGAAATTGTGATTGCTGCATCAGGCCCGTAAGCTCTGAAAAATTCATTTGCCATCCACGTGGCAGTAGCATGATGCTGTCAAGGAACGCAGTATGTAATTTCTAATTGTACTTTTCCTTCCATGTTATCTCCTCCAGATAAATTGAAGATTTTCTACCATCCTACCAGAAAACACAAGTAAGTCAAATGTTTATTTATAGGTGTTTCTTGGCTTTACAGTATCTAAATAGCCTAAATAATTCCTATACGTTTCCGATAGAGAATCCCCACCAAATTTATCAAGCATGCATTTAGCTATTACCAGGGCCATCATAGCTTCACCTATAACACCTGCAGGGGGCACCTGACAAACATCAGATCTCTCAAAATGTGCCAATACCTCTTCTCCTGTATCCAAATCAACAGAGGGCAAAGGATTTCTCATTGTTGCAATTGGTTTGATAGCAAACCTTGCTACTAATGGCATGCCGTTACTCATCCCTCCTTCTGTACCTCCAGCATTATTTGTGTTTCGTTTCCATGGGTCATCTGGATTACTTACAGGTAGTATCACATCCTGTACTTTAGAACCCCATTCATCCATTATTTCTTCGCCAGGCCCTATTGACACAGATTTAACAGCATTAATTGACATGAAAGCTTGAGCAACAAGGGCATCAATCTTAAGATCCCATTGGGTATGGGAACCGAGTCCAATCGGAACATTTTCAGCTATTACTTCAACAGTTCCACCTACTGTGTCACCTGCTTCTTTAGCTTCATCAATCTCTCTTCTCATCAATTCCGCGGTATTTTCATCAGTACACCTTACATCTGATTGTTCCACTTTGTCCCAATCTATATCTGATGTTGAAGGAATCTTAATTTTCCCTATAGATATCACGTGGCTTTTAATAGAAATCCCAAACTCTTCCAGAAATCTTCTAGCTAGTGCGCCAGCCGCCACCCTAGAAGCAGTCTCACGTGCACTTGACCGCTCTAAGACAGGTCTTACATCATCAAAGTTATATTTCATAACCCCTGGTAAATCAGCATGCCCGGCTCGAATTCTCGTAACTCTCTGATTTCTTCCTTCTTCTTTATAATCCTCAACCTTTTCTACTGACATTGCCTCTAACCAATTCACCCAGTCTTTATTCTTTATTGTCAAGGCTATAGGACTTCCCATGGTCTTACCATGGCGCACACCCGTCTCTATATGGGCCCAGTCTTGCTCAATCAGCATTCGCCCGCCTCGACCATAACCTTTCTGGCGTCTAGCCAACTGAACCCCTATAAATTCTTCATCTATTTCCATACCGGCAGGAATACCTTCAACTATTATCACTAACCCTTGACCGTGAGATTCTCCGGCAGTAAACCATCGGAACATAAAACCCTCTCTATATCTACCTTTTTATAAAATCATTGATTTAGCTGCATTGAACATAACTTGTACTGGGGCTTCCTTGTCAAACCACAATTGGAATGCTTTCGCACCCTGATATACAAGCATATCAATACCACTTATAACCGTACAGTTTGCCTTCTCTCCTTCCCGTAGCATAAGCGTCCGCAAAGGATTATAAACCAAATCATATAATATTGTTTCACTATGAATATCGCTATCTGTGAAAGGCAAAATACCATCGGTGTTTTTCATACCAATAGTAGTGCAATTCACAATGACATCCGCATTTTGTACATATGACAAAAACTTAGGATCGGATATAGCGATGACATGTGTACTGGAAGACCTCTCGTCAAATCTTCTTTGAAGTAATTCTGCGTTATCTAATGTCCTATTAGCAATACATATTGACTTAGCTTCAGCATCCATTAAAGATAACAATACTGCTCTGGCTGAACCACCAGCACCTAAAATTAAGACATTGCTCTCCGTAATTTTGATATCCGTATTGCTATACAATCCAGTCATGAAGCCATAACCATCGGTGTTATATCCCTTAAGCATATTCCCGGTACGGACGACAGTATTAACCGCTCCTGCCTTAAGAGCCCAATCATCAATCTCATCTAAATATTCCATAACGGCAGATTTATGAGGAACTGTCACGTTAAATCCCCTCATGTTACTGTCTTTAACTAATTCCATGAAAGAATGTAGTTGTTCTGGGTGTACTTCATACGATTTGTAGGTATCGCTACTTCCTACAAAATCAAAAGCTGCCTGCTGAAATACTGGCGAAATAGAATGAGAAATTGGATAGCCTATGATACCAAATGTTGTAGTCAGAGACATATTTAGCCTTTCAATTGAGCCACAATCTGTTCTAGCCTATCTTTTTGAGCTTCACTGGCACGCAGCTTTTCTATTTCATTATTTACTACATCTGGATTTGCTTTAGCTATGAAATTTTTATTAGTTACTAATTTTTGCAACCTGGATATGTTATTAACACATTCTTGCAAATCACCATCTAATCTTTGTATCTCTTCTTCAATATTTACTATTCCTTCCAACGGTAGAACTACAACAATGGGTGCAATTTGCAAACCTTCAGATGCATTGATTACCAAACTAGCATTAGTCCCAAAAGTAGGAGCTGAAGAAAAATTAATATTTTTTATTACTGACGTGTTTCTAATCAAATTCATCTCGTCTGATATCACTTCCTTAAAATCATCAGTATCGATATATGCATCAATCTCTTGTTTAGAATCTATATTGAATTCTGATCTAATATTTCTAATAGACTTAATTATCTGAATTATAGTTGATATCTCGCCTTCAATTTGAATGCTTTTGCTAGATATATCTTGCTGGGGATAATCAGTCATCATAATAGAACCTAATTCTGTATCAACCCTCTGATTCATATTCTGCCATATTTCTTCGGTTAAATATGGCATAAATGGGTGAATCATCTTCAAAATCTGACCCAATACATATATGAGGCAAGGCATAGGATCATAATCCCCATCTGCGATTCTGATTTTAGACATCTCAATATACCAATCACAATAATCATTCCATATAAACTCATATAATCCTTGCTGAGCTTCGCCTAATTCATATTTTTCTAGAGATTCATTAGTATTTGTTATAACCGATTGCAATCTGCTTAATATCCATTGGTCTTCCCTGTGTTCAACTTTAAGTTTGTTTGAAGAATTTAAATTTGCAGAATTATAATCAAAATCGTGTCTGTCTAATATATTCATGACATAACGTGCAGCATTCCAGATTTTTGTAGTGAAATTACGCGCTGATTCCAATTTCCCATCAGATATTCTCAAGTCATTCCCTGGTGCTGTGCCTGTAGTTAGCGCAAATCTAAGAGCGTCTGTGCCATATTTGTTTACCAGTTCCAATGGGTCCATAGTATTCCCACGGGTCTTACTCATTTTGGCGCCGTGCTCATCTCTAATCAAACCATGTAACAACACCGTTCTAAAAGGAACACTCCCCGTATTTTCTATACCCATCATAATCATGCGAGCTACCCAGAAAAACAATATATCGTAGCCAGTTTCTAGTACTGAAGTAGGGTAAAATTGCTCATATTCGGTGGTCTGTTTAGGCCATCCCAAAGTAGAATGAGGCCACAATCCTGAGCTAAACCAAGTATCTAATACATCTTCATCTTGGCTGATATTAGAAGATTGGCAATGCTCACACCTATCAGGATCCTCTATTGGTACCGTCAAGCCGTCACAATCATCACAATACCAGACAGGGATTCTGTGCCCCCACCAAAGTTGCCGGCTTATGCACCAATCACGTATGTTAGATATCCAATTTAAATATATTTTAGTGAATCTCTCAGGCACAATTTCTATATCACCACTTGTAACAGCTTTATATGCTTTACCAGCAATAGTGGCTTCGTCCGTATGTGCCCCAACATTTACGAACCATTGCAAGCTAGGCAATGGCTCAACAACACAATCACATCTCTGACAGCTTCCGACAGAATGCAAATAATCTTCTATTTTTTCAATATGACCAGTCTCTTCTAGTTCTTGAACTACCATATCTCTAGCTTCAAATCTATCCGTCCCATCATATTTTCCGCACAAACTATTTAATAAACCATCATTAGAAATAACACATAAACTTTCAAGAGAATGTCTTTGCCCAATTTCAAAGTCCAATACATCATGAGAAGGAGTAACTTTTAATGCACCTGTCCCAAAATCTAGTTCAATAGCTTCATCTGATATCAGCGGTACTTCCCTATTGCATAGCGGCACTATCAATTGGATGCCGTCTGAATATCGTTCATCTGAAGGATTCATAGCTACAGCAGTGTCTCCAAATAAAGTTTCAGGACGTGTGGTGGCAACAGTTACATGGCCCTCAGATTTAGATTCATAATACTTAACATAATACAATTTGCCTGATGTCTCTTTGTAATTAACTTCTAAATCTGATAATGCTGTTGAACATCTTGGACACCAGTTTATAATCCGTTCATTTCTGTAAATTAGCCCTTTCTCGTACAGGTTTACAAATGTTGTACGTACGGCCAAACTAGGTCCTGGGTCTAGTGTGAACAAATGCCTATCCCAGTCTGCTGATATGCCTAACCGTCTAGATTGTTCATGAATGATTCCGCCAAATTTATCTACATGCTCCCAAACCTTTTCCAAAAATTTGTCTCTTCCTAAATCATGACGACTAATCCCTTCTTTAGCCAACTGTAATTCTACTGCCCATTGAGTTGCAATACCTGCGTGATCGCTACCTGGTTGCCACAATACCTTATAACCAGTCATGCGTTTCCATCTAACCAGAGCATCTTCAATAGCTTTCTCTAAAGCATGTCCTAAATGCAATTCACCCGTAACGTTTGGAGGCGGCATAGTAATGGTAAATGGTTCTTTACCAGAATCTATATCAGGCGCAAAATAATTATTTTCAATCCATACGCTATATATACGTTGTTCTATAGCATTAGGATCATACTTACTATCCATCGGTTCTATATTATTTTTTGATGCCATTAACTTCCTTATTTTATCGGGCTTAATAGGAGCAAATTCCGTAACGCTCTAATTCTAATAAGCCCCGTTTAGTATCACTTGCCACTCGAGCAGGGTCCCATTTGTTAATTCGAATTTTATGAAGCCAATATGTGAATTCTTTCATCCTAGTGACCGTCATATCATTCGTAGAAGAAACGCCTGTCTCAGACCCAAATTTAGACAAAAGTTCTTCTTTAGTTTCTCCATACAATCTCTCATACACCAAATCAAAGAGATTCTCAGAATCTTGATAGCACAATGCTAAATGCCGCTTCCTAATATCTCTTTCAATTGCATTTTGTATGGCTTCTTCAACCACAACTCCATACCAATAATTTAAATAAAAACCATATTTGATAGGGCCTATTAGTTCTTTAAATCTATCTGTTTCAAACCTTTGAGGGAAAACCCCATACATTACAAGATCATTCAATTCATTATCAGGAATAGCATCTTTAACCTGTGAACATAATCGATTCGCTAAGGCCAGCCAGTCCAACCCTTCTCCCAATATAAGATACTGGTGATACGTTCCTTCAATAGTTTCAGATGAAACGGTCCACTCACAAATTGCATAAAGCAAAGACTCAACCCAATCAGTATCAGTTTCTATAGCTTCTGTGAACTTCAATAAGATGGAGTCTTGCAGGATTGGTTGTTTCGTAGTTTCTTTTACTAAATTTTCCATTTCATGCGTGTGCTTTATATTTTCATATACATTATAACTGAGTAGTTAAAATTCCGCATAATTAAGCTAGCAGATTATGTGAACTGAAGTTCTTTTAAGATATAATATAGCTACAAAACTAACCTGTTCTCATCATGAAATTATGAACTCTAAGACTGGACATATGACATTAAGTGATTACTTGATTCCCGTAGAATCTCAAAAGCTTAAATTCTTAAAGGATATCATTCTAATCATAGGTTTCTCTATGATTATGGGAATATCCGCTCAAATCCGAATCAATTTGGGGTTTACCCCTGTTCCAATCACCTCTCAAACTTTAGTAGTTCTAATTACTGGAGCCTTACTAGGAAGTAAACGAGGAGCCGCAGTAATGCTGCTTTATCTTCTGGAGGGTGCTATATTTCCAGTATTCTCAAACGGAAGTTCAGGATTTTTCTGGCAACTAAGTACAGGGGGATATCTACTAGGGTTTATTCCTGCGGCCTTTATTATTGGATACTTAGTAGAACAAGGCTGGTCGACTAAGCCTTGGATCCTCCCTGCAATGTTATTGGGAAACATAATCATATATATTCCAGGTCTAATAGTTTTATCATTATGGGTTCCCGAAGGTAAAACCTTGGAATATGGGCTACTACCTTTCATACCAGGGGACTTAATAAAAATTATACTTGCCTCAATCTTAATACCTATAATATATACAAAAATCTACAATAATAAAGGATAAACATGGATATAACATGGCTAGGAAACGGATGTTTCCAACTAAGAGACAATGAACTAATTGCCATCACAAACCCATTCCCTTCTACTATAGGGCTAGAAATTGGCTCTCTTGAAGCATCAGTGGTGACCATCAGCAATAACAGCGAACAACATAATTCCCCCGATCTTATCAAAGGCGAGCCCAGTGTATTTAACTCGGCTGGAGAATACGAATACAATGGCATCGGAGTACAAGGGGTCATGACAACCCTTTTAGAAGGACAGTCATTCGAAAAAAGGAATATAGCTTATAACATTCTCATATCAGGTATACATATCTTACACTTAGGAGATATAGTAGCCCCATTAACTCCGGCTCAGATAGACGAACTACTTCCCTGCGACATATTGTTAACCCCCATAGGGAGTCCGAACACATTAGAACTAGATGACATTATGCAAACTATACAAGACTTGGATCCCAATATAATCATACCTATGCAATACAACGTTCCCGGGAGCACCATAAACGACGTTGAGTTAGAACCGTTTCTGAACAAACTAGGTAAAAATGAAGTCACTCCACAAAACCGACTAACGTTATCTAAATCAAATGTGGAAAACTCCTCTATGGAACTAAATATTTTGCATCCCCAAGGAAAACCATCTGACACACAGAGTCCTAAATTAATATAGCCTGTATCTCCGGCCCCGATACATAATAAAAACTCCTACGAGTATCAAACCCAAACCTAAAGTACTCACAGCTCCTATGAAGTAGATGTTATACAAGCCTCCAACCTGAGGGAGACTGGGCTCAGAAACTGGAATTTCCTTTACTCCCTCTTCACTTTTGACGACAATAGTATCTGTAGCTTCTTTCATTGGCTCTTCTATAATCTCTGTTGGCGCAGGTCCATCAAAGGTCAAATCCACTATCTTCCGTATAAATGCTCCTTCCATTACACTCGTCTCCGGTGCCTTAACAGAACCTAGTCCATTATCTAAATAAAAAGTGACCTCTTGATACAGCAACTTTTTATCACTTGGATTTATTTTCAAACCTTCGTACCAACCGGACTTTACATCCACATCCGCCATTTCCGTTCTAAATCGACTACAGTCGAGCACACACGCATACAATTTCACGCCAATTTCAGGCCATTCATCCGTCACATCCACCCGACCACTATAAAAATCTGCATAAAATGGCTGAGGAGGCACTGACTCTTGCTTTGGCATGGCCCCCATCCCAATTGCAGCTACGCAACTACTAAGTATCAAGATGAAACCTCTAAGCCAAGTCTTAGTGCTTTTCATAACTCTCTATATCCTTGGTTTAAACCTTTCATAGATGGTACCAAATCAACCTTTTTCGCAGCAACAAAAAAGGGGCACCCGCTTTCGCGAATACCCCTTCTATAATTGGTTTCGTTAGCTTTTTTAGCTTTGCCTGTTCATGAAGAATCCAGCACCAGCTACAACGATTGCGACAATGGAGAGTATCAAAGCTATGATACCCATTCCACCGCCAGAACCTGCAGCTCCGGCAGGACCTTGTGCACCAGCAGGACCAGCAGGACCCTGAGGACCAGCTGCACCAGCAGCACCGGCAGGACCAGCAGCACCAGCAGCACCGGTATCGCCTTTAGCTCCAGCAGGACCTTGTGCTCCTGCTTTACCAGTAGCGCCGGTAGCGCCTTTAGCTCCGTCAGACCCTGCAGTAGCAGAAGATCCAACAGTTAAATCCATTTTAAGGATTTCGCCATTGTCTGCTAATTTCGCGGTTTCATTAGCAGCGCCGTCACCAATTTTAAATGTTAATGTGTCACCCTTGACCCCTTTTGCTGTGACTGTGAATTTGCCATCAGCTGAGGTTTTTGCAGAGCCAACATCAGCTCCATCTACTAGAGCAGAAACTGTCGTACCAGTAGCTACCGGCACTCCATTGTTAGTTGCTTTTCCAATCACGATAGCAGGCGGCACTTCTTGGGCGAATGCCATTACTGGTATCGTCCAAAGTATCGCCATTACAGCTAATAGGGCCAGGATTTTAAATTTTTTCATCTATTACCTCCTAAATTTAGAGGCATGGATGTGCAGACAAAAGTCTTTCAGATCTCCATCTGCACATTCATGTCCTAGCCTTAATATGAAACCAAGTTCCAACCTGCGTATAAGCTACGCAAGGTGCCGTTTAATGTAACGTCAGCGTCAGCTGTCACTTTTATCCAGTATACGGAGCCAGCGGCAACGTTGGACAGAGTGTTAGCATCAGCTAAGTCTGGATCTGGGTCATAGAAAGTCCATGCTTTGGTTGCGTTATTGAAGTTGAATACTCTTACGAGGTTGTCTCCAACAGGCGCACCAATAGCATCAGCTACTCCACTCTGAACTCCTGTGTCAGTGCTTGCAGCAGTAACCGAGAAGTTGGAGCTGGCAGTTGTGCTAGCTATGGTCACACTGATTGCATGAGATCCGGTAGCTAACTGTGGAACCATGACTTCAGTGCTTAATTCACCATCACCATCAGTTGCTGGTACTGGTGCAGGTCGTGAGTCAACTCCGCCTATAGTTAGAGAACTAACAGTGGAGAAGGCTTTAAAGCCTGTACCAGTCAGTGTAACTACAGTTCCTGCAGGACCTGAGCTCAAAGAAGCAGTTAAGGATGCAGTAGGAATTGAGTGTGAAACTGTATTAGTTACAGTAGTGGCAGATCCGCCAGATGGAGTGTAACTAAATGAAGACTTCACTAGGTTGTCAGAAGGAATACCTGCGTCCAAAGGCACTGTGAAAGTACCAGCGAATGCTCCGTTTCCATCTGGTGTGAATGTAGCCACATTCTTAGATGAGGAACCATAGTAGTAAGTCATAGTAACGGTTGGTGCAGTAGCTGCTCCGGTTGAGGAGTTAGCTGCTGGGTAACCACTACCTTCAACAGATACGGTAGTTCCTAGTCCGCTAGCAGCGGGGGTTATGCTTAAGCTTCTAGAAGCGATCGTAATTTCAACGCTGCCTGTTCGGCCGCCATTGTCAGTCACTTCTAAAGTTTGAGTTCCGCCACCCATTGATCCGTTGGTCATAGGAATTACTACAGGAGCACTCCAGTTACCACCGTTGTCAATTGTGATGGATCCGTTTCCAGCATTGATTGCAGCTACTGCGGCAGTGCCGGTAGCTCTCAAGCCAGTTGTAGCGCCACCTAAGGATATTACTGAAGCGTCAGATGCAGCGTTAATTGTAGCTGCTCCTCCGTCAGTCCAACCAGTACCTTGTAGGTTAACAGTTTGGTTAGGAACAACAGCATTAGGTGTTGCAGTTAATGAAGCACCAGTAATAGTAATGTTAGCTCCAGCGCTGTCCACGGTTGTCAAAGTTGCATCCTGGTTAGCGTCTGAAGAAACTAGTACATATTGAGTACCAGTTCGTGCACCATTTGGTATCGGGATATCAAATACTAGAGAACCGTCTGAAGCAACTTGCAATACTTGAGTAGATGGTACAGTACCAGCTACGTTACCGAATTTAACGTGACCGTTAGCTCCGGAAGCAATGTAGTTGTTTGCATTGAAGTCCTGCAATGTAATTTGAACAGTTTCACCTACAGCAGCTGTAGTTGGGCTGATAATTATCTTATCAGACACACCTACAGATACGGATGTTGGTGAAGAGTTACCTTTACCGTCAACAGCGTTGATAGAAGATGAACCACCAGCTCGTGAGAACGGAGGCACAGTCAAACTAAACGTTGCTGCGAAAGTATCGTCAGAAGCCACTACAGCTTCAGCTAATTGAACTTCACCAGAGTCCAAATCTTTTCCGCCGTCTGAGTCAATGAAGACTGTTGCGGTCGTACCGTTTTTGAATCCGTAACCAGTAATGGTCACTGATCCGCCTCTAGAAGTAGAGGTGGTACTGGTGGTTAATTTTCGTGGGAGTGTAGTACCAGCAGTTGCGGTACCAGCAGCGTAACCGGTTGCGGTTACAGCTATGGTTGGTGAATCGGATTCAGTTGGGTTGGTGATACCAGCCGACTGAGCGATTGTGATTGTAACAGTTGAGCTTGCTCCAATACCTTGAGAACCTGCAAACATGTTAGAACCAGTACCTGTTACGGTTGGGTCCATGTCTGGAACCTCCAAGTGTATGAGAGGGTTGTTCAGTTTAGCTCCTGTAAACTCAACAGTTACGTTTTTAGGATGTACTCTAACGTTAGCAGCACCTGATGCATTAGTTAAGACAGTGGATGTCATAACAATATCGGTTGTTGCTATGGAAGAAGGTACACCAAAAGCGTTTTCAGGCGACAATGTGATAATTGCGCCTTCTGCGATTGTGGTTGCCGCAGTACCTGTTGTGATAACCAATTTAGCGGTAGCACCTACTTCAGGTGGAGTGATAACCATGGTTGTTGTGCCAGAGGCACTCATGGTTTCAACAGCTGAAGGAGCAGCTAATGCTTTTCCTCCATCTCTTACTCCATCTAGTTCAGGGGCTACATTGGCTACTGTTTTCTGGCCTGCGAACATGCTCATGCTAACCATTACAGCTAACACGCCTATAACGACCATTGCCATTACAGGAAGAGACAGTTTGAAACTTAATTTCTTTGCCATATAGCGTTTTCTCCTTATATAGATTTGATTTATTTTTGCCCGATTACGAGCATATATATAATCCCACCAGACTATTATCGTCTTTTTGTGTTACTTGAGTGTTACTAGACTTATACGGGAATTAGCTATTAGCAGCCTTATGTAATCCTTCCAAAAATTCTTCGTTTGATCCAGACTTCGAAACTCTATCCAAGACTCGCTCTAAAACATTAGATGAGCCGTTATCGGAACTCATGTTTACCATGCGTCTAAGAAGATCTCTTTGTTTCATCTCTGTATCATCAAAAAATAATTCTTCTCTTCTTGTCCCGCTTCTAATTATATCTACAGCAGGGAAAAATCTCCGGTCAGCTAATCCCCGATCTAAATGAAGTTCCATATTGCCAGTACCTTTGAATTCTTCGTAGATTACTTCATCCATACGACTACCTGTATCTACAAGACAGGTAGCTAAAATTGTTAAACTGCCGCCTTCCTCGATATTTCGAGCCGCACCAAAAAA
>CETM01045112.1_pt1 | contig 16833 bp, 10 predicted proteins | sample 361451 | NCBI WGS metagenome assembly CETM01 (sample SAMEA2622690, study PRJEB7988) | marine metagenome | isolation source: saline water (ENVO:00002010), including
GAAAATAAAAATAAGACCATACATGCGATTTATGATGATGATGATGTGCTATTAAAAGCAGTCAAAGAGTTGCGTTTAAAAAAATATGTTATTGAAGAAGTTTTCACTCCATTTCCTGTTCATGGTTTAGATAAAGCAATGGGGTTATCAGATACCCGAATTGCAATAACTTCTTTTATCTATGGATGTCTTGGTCTTACTGTTTCTATCCTTATGATGGATTATATGATGATTCAAGATTGGCCACAAAATATTGGAGGAAAACCCAGTTTTTCCTATGTTGAGAATATGCCTGCTTTTGTTCCAATAATGTTTGAATTAACCGTTTATTTTGCTGCTCATTTGATGGTAATTACTTTTTATTTAAGAAGTAGATTATGGCCATTTAAAAAAGCTGAAAATCCAATTCCATCAACAACTGATGATAAGTTTTTAATTCAGATTGATAATTATAAAAGCGAGAGTGAATTAAAGAAGGTTTTAAAAAAAACGGGAGCTATTGAAATTATTTTAAAAGAGAAAAATAATATAAAGTGAGAAAGGAAATATTATATATTGTTTACACATTTTTGTTTTTGACTGTTCAGTCCTGTTTTGACTCTTCAGCTCCAAATTATCAATATTTCCCTGATATGTATGAGCCTATAGGTTACACTGCCTATTCTGAATCTGACGCATTTAATAATGGCATAGAGGCTCAGGAACCTGTAAAAGGAACTATCCCAAGAGGAATGATGTTATATGAATACCCAAATACTAATGAAGGTTATGAAGATGCTAAGGTGAATCTTCTTTCTCCTATTGATTACAATGATGAAGATAGAGCTATTGGTAAAGAGCTTTATGGTATTTATTGTGCTTTATGTCATGGAAATAAAGGAGATGGGCAAGGAATTTTAATGAAAAGAGAAAAATTTTTAGGTGTGCCTAGTTATGCTGATAGAGATATTACTTTAGGGAGTATCTACCATGTTTTAATTTATGGAAGAAATGCTATGGGTTCGCATTCTGGTCAGTTAAGTATCAAAGAAAGATGGCAAGTTGCTCATTATGCTATGGAGCTTCGTAAAGAATTAATTAAATAATAATTTGTAATGACTAATTATAAATTTTCAAATAGAGTTAAGAATTTTTCTGGAATTTTGATGATCCTTGGAATTATTGGACTTGCTTATGGTTTTTTGTCAGCTCCTTCAAATTTGGAAGAGGCACAGGCTATGATCTCTGATAGTCATCATGAGGAGGGACATTCTGAAAAAGTTTTAAACCAAGGAGATAATTCTAGCACTGCCTATTATGATGAAAAAGAGTCTTTGTCTGATCACAATGATCATGGCGAACATTTATTGCATAAACTTCAAAATAAGCCTTGGGCAGCACTTTATGTCGCGGCTCTATTTTTTATGATGATTTCACTTGGAACTCTCGCTTTTTACGCAATTCAAAGAGCTTCTCAAGCTGGTTGGTCTCCTGTTCTTTACAGGGTAATGGAGGGAATTACGGCATATTTATTACCTGGATGCTTAATTGTTTTTTTAATTCTTGTGCTTTCAGGACTTCACATGAATCATTTATTTATATGGATGGATTCTAAAGTTGTTGCTCATGACGAGATAATAAAGGCAAAGATAGGGTATTTAAATACTCCATTTTTTCTTTTAAGAGCAGGTTTTTATATTCTTGGGTGGTGTGCGTATAGGTATTTTTCTAGAAAATTTTCTTTGGCTCAAGATAAAGCAAAAGATATTTCATACCATAAGAAAAACTTTAGGATTTCTGCGGCATTTTTGGTTTTCTTCATTGTTACTGAATCCATGATGTCTTGGGATTGGATAATGTCAATTGATCCACACTGGTTTAGTACTCTTTTTGGGTGGTATGTTTTTGCGAGTATGTTTGTCTCAGGAATTACTGTTATAGCACTTACAGCTATTTATCTTAAATCTAAGGGATATTTAGAATTGGTCAATGATAGTCATATACATGATTTAGGAAAATTTATGTTTGGTATAAGTATTTTTTGGACTTATCTGTGGTTTTCTCAGTTCATGTTAATTTGGTACTCAAATATTCCAGAGGAGGTTACATACTTCATTACTAGAATAGAAGATTATAATTTGCCTTTTTTTAGTATGCTGGCACTAAATTTTATTTTGCCATTATTAATTTTGATGAATAGCGATTATAAGCGTGTTAATTATTTTATAGTAATTACAGGGATTATTATCATAATTGGTCATTATATTGATGTGTTTAATATGATAATGCCATCAGCTGTTGGTGATAAATGGTTTATTGGTATTTCTGAGATAAGTGCATTTATGTTTTTTGCAGGATTATTTATATACATTGTTTTCAGAGAAATTTCTAAAGCCCCACTTTATCCTGTTGGGGATCCGTTTATAGAAGAAAGTAAAAGGTATCATTATTAATTTAATTATTTGTAAATGACAGATCAGATTCTTTTATCCACAACCTTACTCACATTGACAATATTAGTTTTGGCAGCTATATCTATATGGCAAGTAGCAAAAATATTTCAAATGTCTCAACCCCGTACTGAAAGCTCTGAGATAGCTGGAGACAAGGATAATCGTTTTAATGGAAAACTGATGTTAGCATTTCTATTTTTTATTTATATCCTGACTTTTTATTCTTTTTGGAGCTGGGGAGATGTTTTGCTTCCTGAATCTTCATCTGAGCATGGTTATATTTATGATAATCTCATGTGGGTTAGTTTTGCTGTTATCTTTTTTGTTCAAACAATTACTCAAGCCTTACTACATTATTTTGCATATAAGTATCATGGAAGAGAGGGACAAAAAGCACTTTTTTACCCTGACAATATGAAATTAGAAATTGCATGGACAATTATCCCTGCAATTGTTTTAGCTGTAATAATTTTATATGGCTTATATACATGGAGTAAGATCATGATGTTTGAAGAAAATGAGGATGCTCTAGTTGTTGAATTATATGCACAGCAATTTAACTGGAAGGCAAGATATGCAGGAGATGATGGCGTTCTTGGAGATGCCAATGTGCGTTTTCTTCAAGATTTTGATGGAAGAAACTTAGTAGGAATTGATTATACCGATCCAAATGGATACGATGATGTTGTTGTTCAGGAGCTTCACCTTCCTGTTGATCGAGATGTAATTTTTAAAATGAGATCACAAGACGTTTTGCATTCTGCATATATGCCGCACTTTCGTGCTCAAATGAACTGTGTCCCAGGAATGATTACAGAGTTTAAATTCAAACCTATTAAAACAACAGAGGAGATGCGTAATGACCCTGAAGTAATTTCAAAAGTTGAAAAAATAAATAAAATAAGATCAGAAAAAAGTAAAGAACTAACAAAAATAGGTGAAGAACCTCTAGACCCCTATGTTTTTGATTATGTTCTGATTTGTAATAAAATTTGTGGCGCATCCCATTATAATATGCAAATGAAAATTGTAGTAGAGACTCCAGAAGAATTTGAAAAATGGTATAGTGAAAAAGAAACTTTCGCTCAAATAATACAACAATAAACTATAAAAATATGTCATCCAATTCAGAACATCACGACCATCATCATAAAGAAACCTTTATAACAAAGTATATTTTTAGCCAAGACCATAAGATGATATGTAAACAATATTTAATTACAGGTTTATTTATGGGTATTATAGGAATAGCGATGTCACTAGTTTTTCGATTACAATTAGCATGGCCAGAGGAGCCTTTTTGGATAATGGAATTGCTTTTAGGAGATTGGGCACCTGAAGGTGTAATGGATCCAAATGTATATTTGGCTCTGGTAACAATTCATGGTACTATCATGGTGTTTTTTGTTTTAACTGCAGGATTAAGCGGAACCTTTAGTAATTTATTAATTCCTCTTCAGATAGGAGCTAGAGACATGGCATCAGGCTTTTTAAACATGATATCTTATTGGTTATTCTTTTTATCAAGCGTTGTAATGTTGGCATCTCTTTTTGTTGAAGCAGGGCCTGCTGCTGCTGGATGGACTGTTTATCCTCCACTTAGCGCGTTGCCTCAATCCATGCCTGGATCAGGTTTAGGGATGACTTTATGGTTGGTTTCCATGGCAATATTTATTGCCTCTTCTCTTTTGGCAGCTCTAAATTATATTGTTACAGTTTTAAATCTCCGAACAAAGGGGATGACTATGACACGACTACCATTAACAATTTGGGCATTTTTTATTACTGCAATTATTGGTGTCGTCTCTTTCCCAGTACTTCTATCAGCAGCCTTATTATTAATAATGGATAGAAGCTTTGGAACATCTTTTTTTCTTTCTGACATATTTATTCAAGGGGAGGTTCTTCATTATCAAGGAGGGTCACCTGTTTTATTTGAACATTTATTTTGGTTCCTTGGTCACCCAGAGGTTTATATTGTTTTATTGCCAGCCCTTGGAATAACATCTGAAGTTCTAGCAACTAGCTCAAGGAAACCAATTTTTGGATATAGGGCTATGGTAGCTTCTATTCTTGCGATCGCCTTCCTTTCAACAATTGTATGGGGACATCACATGTTTATTGCAGGGATGAACCCTTTTTTAGGATCTGTTTTTACCTTTACAACTTTATTAATTGCAATTCCTTCGGCAGTTAAGGCTTTTAATTACATAGCTACTTTATGGAAGGGTAATCTTCAACTTAACCCAGCAATGTTATTTTCAATTGCATTAGTTTCTACATTTATTTCTGGAGGTCTAACAGGTATTATTCTTGGAGATAGTACATTAGATATTAATGTGCATGATACTTATTTTGTTGTTGCCCATTTTCACCTTGTTATGGGAATTTCTGCTCTATATGGTTTATTTGCTGGAGTTTATCATTGGTTTCCAAAAATGTTTGGTCGTATGATGAACAAAAACATGGGATATTTTCATTTTTGGGTTACAGTAGTTTGTGCTTATGGTATTTTCTTTCCAATGCATTTTATTGGAATGGCAGGACTACCTAGAAGATATTATACTAATACCGCATTTCCGTATTTTGATGATTTATCAGATATAAATGTAACTATTACTATTTTTGCACTAATCGCTGGTTTAGCACAATTAGTTTTTCTTTATAACTTTATATACAGTATGTTCCATGGCAAACCAACTGAACAAAATCCATGGAAATCTAACACATTGGAATGGACTGCTCCTATTAAACATTTCCATGGAAATTGGGAAGGGGAAATACCTCATGTTCATAGATGGGCATATGATTATTCTAAACCTGGATATAAGGAAGATTTTGTTCCACAAAATGTTCCATTAAAGAAAGGCGAAAAAGAGTTACAGCATTAATTACAATTTAATTCTATATCCGCTATTCATTTAATCATTTATCTTTGTTTTAAATGAATGAGCATCTAGATCCTACTTTAGATAATTTGCCTCCAGAGGAGAAAGAATTTGACAAGGCATTAAGGCCAACCAGTTTTAATGATTTTGCAGGACAAGAATCTATTTTAGAAAATTTAAAGATTTTTGTTGAAGCTGCAAATCAAAGAGATGAGGCTTTAGATCACACCTTATTTCATGGTCCACCTGGACTTGGGAAGACAACATTAGCCTACATCTTAGCTCATGAATTAAAATCAGATATTAAATTAACATCTGGTCCAGTTCTTGACAAACCAGGAGATTTGGCTGGATTGTTAACGAATTTAAAACCGCGAGACATTTTATTTATTGATGAGATTCATCGTTTAAGTCCTATTGTAGAGGAATACCTTTATTCTGCGATGGAAGATTATAAGATTGATATAATGATTGAAACAGGACCAAATGCTCGCTCTGTTCAAATCAAATTAAACCCATTCACTTTAATTGGAGCTACAACTAGATCAGGTCTTCTTACTGCTCCAATGAGGGCTAGATTTGGGATTAGTAATCGTTTAGAATATTACTCCACTGAACTATTGAGCACAATTGTTGAAAGAAGTGCTGAAATTTTAAATATTTTAGTTTCGCAAGAAGCAGCTATTGAAATTTCAGGGAGGAGTAGAGGTACTCCAAGAATAGCTAATGGATTACTAAGAAGAGTTAGGGATTTTGCTCAAATTAAAGGAGACGGAAATGTAGATTTAAAAATAACTAAAATTGCTTTAAAAGCCTTAAATGTTGATAGTTATGGGTTAGATGAAATGGATAATAAAATTTTAACTACTCTAATTGAAAAATTTAAGGGTGGTCCTGTAGGAATCTCAACGATAGCAACTGCTTTATCAGAAAGTGTTGAAACAATTGAAGAAGTTTATGAACCTTTCTTGATACAACAAGGTTTTATTATAAGAACTCCAAGAGGAAGAGAGGTAACAGATTTAGCATACAAACATCTTGGAATATTAAAAAATAATCAAAGAGATCTTTTTTAATTATTAAATGAAACAAGATCCAACAACCTTCATTAAAAGAAAAGCTAAAAGTCTTGGATTTTTATCCTGTGGAATTTCACAAGCTGCTTTTTTAGAAGAAGAGGCAACCAAACTTGAAAATTGGTTAAATGATGGAAGGCATGGGCAAATGAAATATATGGAAAATCATTTTGACATGAGATTGGATCCAAGAAAACTAGTTCCTGGCGCTAAAAGTGTTATTTCTCTGTCATATAATTATTTCAATGACAACATTCAAAAGGATAAGGATGCGCCAAAGATTTCTAAATATGCTTATGGGAATGACTATCATGGGGTCATAAGGGGAAAATTAAAAATTTTGTTTAAGGAACTAAAAAAAAAATTTGGCGATATAAATGGTCGGGTGTTTGTTGATTCAGCTCCTATTATGGAAAAGCCATGGGCTGCAAAAAGTGGACTTGGATGGATTGGAAAAAATACAAACTTAATTAGTCAAAAAATAGGGTCATATTATTTTTTAGCAGAAATAATTGTTGATTTAGAGTTTGAATATGATACACCAGTTACAGATCATTGCGGAAGTTGTAGGGCATGCATTGATTCTTGTCCTACGGGAGCACTTGATATACCTTATGAGATTGATGCAAGTAAGTGTATTTCATACTTAACTATAGAATTGAGAGATGAAATTCCATCTGAGTTCAAAGGTAAAATGGACAATTGGGCTTTTGGCTGTGATGTATGCCAAGATGTATGTCCTTGGAATCGTTTTTCTCAAAAACACAACGAGCCCCTTTTTAATCCAAATCAAGAGTTAACAAAAATGGAGACAAAAGATTGGGAAGAACTTACTGAGGAAACTTTTGAGGTGATTTTTAAAAACAGCGCAGTCAAAAGAACCAAATTTAAAGGGTTAAAAAGAAACATCTCGTTCATTTCTTAAATTCCTCCAACAAGTTCAATTGAAGTATTTTGCCTATTAAAATTTTCTAAATCGTTTTTAGAAATTTTTGTATCCCAGACGTATACTCTTTTTAAGTTTTTGAAACTTTCGATTGTTTCTAATGAATTTTTTGAAATTTTGGTTCCATATAAATTTAGAACTTCTAAATTTTCTAACTTTTGAAGAATTTTTACTCCCTCATCACTTATTGAATTTTTTTGGATGTCTAGATTTACTAAATTTTTAAGATTCAAAAAATTCAATAAAGATTTATCAGAAAGATTTGAATCTTTGATAAATAAATAAGCAATATGATCTTTTATATCATTAAGTTGGTTAAACTCATCTTCAGACAAATTATCTTTTAAATATTTGACAGAAACAAATTGTTTATTACCAGAAATAAATTTTATTTGAAAAATAGATTTATCAATATTTACTAATTTTGATTCATCCAATTTTTGAATAATAATTTTTTCAAACCATTCTTTATCTGAAAAATCTAAGTTATACATTTTATTTAACGAAATTTTAATTTCATCTGGGATTTCAATTGATGAGAGAAAATCATTCGATTTATCAGAGTTCTTAATCCACCATAATATCGTATTTATCTCATCATATGAAACTATTGGTCCATCAGGGGGCATAAACTTTATATTGTCAATGGGCAGAACTATTCTCTTAAAAATTAAACTATTTCGAGGATTAATTTTATCAATTGGCGATCCTGCATTTCCTCCCTTGATTAATTGAGAGAGTGAAGATAAATCTAGATTCCCTCTTTTTAATTCATTGTTATGACAAGAAATACATTTATTGATAAGAATCGGTTCAACTAGATTTGAATATAATTTAATTGAATCCAAACTTATTGAAATTTCAGGAAGTAAATTATGATTTTCAACAAACCGATTTTTTATTTCTTCAGGCGCGTATTCAAATAAGTAATTTTCACCATGTGTTAAATTGCCTCCATTATGTCCAGTTATAAATAAAATTATAATAATTGCAAGGTTTGAAAATGATTTAAATTTATTAGGAACAAAATCTTTAAAAAAAGATAAACGCATAATCCATGCAAAAAATGATATTCCAACTAATATGAAACCAAACAACTTATGTAGGTATAGATTTTCTTCAATATAAAGTCCAGTTTGAGCGAGAAACCATCCAAATAAAGCACTTATTGCCGAGGATATAAACCCTAAAAACCATGAAAAAACTATGATTCGGTTATTGATCTGATTTTTAAATAGATTAGAGTATGCCTCAATCAGTATGGAAAGTATTAAAAATCCTATTGGAAGATGAACTAATAAGGGATGAAGTCTTCCAAAGAAAGAGGAAATATCTAATACAATCATTTGTATTTTAAGTTCTAATTAATTTAACTGGATAAGTTTTACCAGAGTTCCACTGCGGGACATAAATGTTACCGTCATTGTCAATACATACATCATGTGGATTAAGAAAAGTCTTTTGATCATAAATCGGTTTTTCTATCACTCCCTCTTTATATTTGGGCAAATTTCCTCCAGGCAGAGAAACAATTTTGTTATTAATATCCAAGACAGCTAACATACCATCATAATTCCACCAACTTTCTGTAATGATTACTGCAAAGAATAAATTGTTTCCTTTAATTACTGGGCGACAAATCCAATATCCTGGAAGCGAAATAGTTTCTATGTGATTTCCATTTAAATCAAATCTTTTAAATTCATTTTTGGTTCTAGATGAGATTAGTAGAGTGGAATTATTTTTGTCTCTAGTATCAAGTGTAATTCCATGACAACAATCAAACTGATCTGATCTTTCACCTCGTCCCCCAAAGTGTTTTATATAATTACCTCTTGAATCGTATTTAATTATAAAGTCTTTCCCATACCCATCTGCAATAAAAATATCCCCATTAGGCGCGACTGCAGTTTCAGTTGGTTTAAAATCATCAGCTGAAGCATATTCTTTTATTTCTTTTGGATAATCAAATTCTAAAATTTTTCTTCCTTTAAGATCGGTTTTGCAGACCTTGTGTTGGTCAGGATCAGTAATATATAAAAACTCTTCACCGCCTTCATCCACTATCGTTAAACCATGAGCTGAAGAATAGCCGATACTCCATGATCCTAAAATTTTTCCAGATTGACTGTAGATTAAAACATTGTTTTTTGGATGAGTGGTAGTCATAAAAATTCTATTTTTCTTATCCATTACCATTTCATGACAATGATTTACAGGAAAATCATTGTAATTCTGAATCCCCCATTTCTTATCTACTTTATATTTAAAATCTCCATGACCAACAATTTCATTATTTTGCTTCAAATTTTTCCCAATGGAAAATGATTTAATTGGAATACTTGCTCCAATTCCTAGCAGAGCAGATTTTTTTATAAAATTTCTTCTAGAATTTAATTTTCTTTTTTTCATGACAAAACTTCTTTTACAACATGACCATGAACATCAGTTAAACGATATCTTCTACCTTGATGCTTAAAAGTTAATCTTTCATGATCAATACCGAGAAGATGCATCACTGTTGCTTGAAAATCATGAATATGAACGGGTCTTTCAGCCAAATTATATCCAAACTCATCAGTGGCCCCTATAGTGATTCCCTTTTTAACTCCAGCACCAGCCATAAATATTGTATAACATTTGGGGTGATGATCTCTACCATATCCAGGGTCAGTAATTAAACCTTGGGTGTAATTTGTTCTTCCAAACTCTCCTCCCCAAATGACAAGAGTATCTTCTAGTAAACCTCTTTGTTTTAAGTCCTTGATAAGAGCAGCAGTTGACTGATCTGTCTCTTTACATTGCACTTGGATATCTCTGTTAAGAGTGGAGTGATGATCCCAGCCTTGATGATAAAGTTGAATAAACTTAACATCTTTTTCTACCAATTTTCTTGCGAGCAGGCAATTTGCAGCAAAAGTTCCAGGATTTTTACTTTCTTCACCATACATGTCAAAAATATAATCTGGTTCATTAGAAACATCCATTACTTCAGGAACAGATGTTTGCATTCTATAGGCCATTTCATATTGAGACATTCTTGACAAAATTTCAGGATCCCCAATGTCTTCATAATTCTCATTTTCAAGTTTTTTAAGATAGTCAAGCTGCTCTTTCCTTATATCACCTGTTACCCCAGGAGGATTTTCCAGATAAAGTACTGCATCTTTACCAGACCTAAATTGAACTCCTTGATACTTGGAAGGCAAAAAGCCATTTCCCCAGGACCTTGCATAAAGTGGTTGTCCTCCTTTATCTTTTGTTATCAAAACTACAAACTCAGGTAAATTTTTATTATCTGAGCCTAAACCATAACTAACCCAAGAACCCATCGAAGGCCTACCTGGCAAATTTGAACCTGTTTGAATAAAGGTTACCGCAGGATCATGATTTATTTCTTCAGTATACATTGATTTTATGAAGCACAATTCGTCAACTATTTTTGAAGTATGCGGCATAAGATTACTCATCCAGGCACCGCTTTCACCATATTGTTTAAAATCAAATATTGAAGACACCAAAGGAAAACTAGCTTGACCGGCAGTCATACCTGTGAGTCTTTGTCCACCCCTTATGCTCTCAGGAAGCTCTTGACCATTTAATTTTTTTAATAAAGGTTTATAGTCAAATAGATCCAATTGAGATGGAGCCCCGCTTTGGAAAAGATAAATTATTCTTTTTGCCTTGGCAGGGAAATGGGGAAGCTTAGGACTTTGATTTATACTATTTGAGAAGCTGCCAAAAACAGGCGCTGGATTAATTAGAGAACCTAGGGTTAATGCCCCTAGACCAAGAGAAGTCCTTGTCAAAAAGTCCCTTCGAGTGTATTTTTCATTATGATGGTGATCGTTACAATTCATATTTTTATAGTTATCTTTTCATATAGACTTCATCGTGATTTAAAAGTGTATTTGCTACCATTGCCATTGCCGCTGTCTTGTATCTATTTAAGCTTTTATCCCTAGGTTTTTCACCACTTTTAAATATTTCATATGCAAGTTTAGGATTTTTTCTGAACTTATCAAGTTGTTGATAGTAAAGTTCTTTAAGCAATTCTAATTCTTTCTCTTTCGGTTCTCTAGACGTACAAATTCTAAAACCCAAAGAAATAGACTCATCAAGTGAATTTGGAGCTTCTTTTTGAATACGTTCAGCAAGAATTCTAGATGCTTCAAAAAATTGGGGATCATTTAATAATACGAGGGCCTGAAGAGGTGTATTCGTTATCTCTCTTTTAACTGTACAAACCTCTCTTGTGGGGGCGTCAAAAGTTGTCATTGATGGTGGAGGAGATGTTCTTCTTATAAATGTATACATACTTCTTCTATAAAGACTATCCCCAGAAGATTCTTTATAGTTCATCAATTTTATTGAGAAATTAGATTTTTCTCTCCATAGTCCTCTAGGCTGATATGGTTTAACACTTTTACCGCCAACATGCTTTACTAATAAACCACTTGTTGCAAGTGCATTATCACGGATCATTTCTGCAGGGAGTCTATAGCTATTACTTCTAGAAAGGAAAATATTATCTGGGTCAATCTCAACATATTTTTGATTTGGCACCGAGCTTTGCATATATGTATGTGAATTAACCATTAATCTTAAAAGAGCCTTTATATTCCAATCATTTTCCATAAGATAATTTGAAAGGAAGTCAAGTAATTCAGGATGGGTTGGTAATGATCCTTGAACACCAAAATCATCAGGGGTTTGAACTATACCTCTTCCAAAGATCATTTGCCAATATCTATTAACAGTCACTCTGGAAGTAAGAGGATTTTTTTTATCAAAAAGCCATTTTGAAAGACCTATTCTGTTTTTAGGCAAATCAGAATCCATTTTTGGTAGTTTTGATGGGACATCAGCACTTACTTCATAACTAGGCATTGTATAAAGTCCTCTTTCATACAGAAATGATTTTCTTTTGTTGACCATATCCTCCATCACCATTACCTCCATAACATCAGACACTTTATTTAGCCATTGATTTTTTAAACTTTTAAGTTCCTTTTTTAGTTTACTTACTTTAAGGTCATAACTGATGATATGATCTTTTTTGTCTAAATCGGTAGAATTTATTTTTTCATCAGGATCATATTGATTGTAAATAAGGCCAATTTCATAACTAGTTAAAGGTTTTTTATAGACAATAAGATCATCGATTAAACCTTTAAAAATTTTATTGTCACCACTTGACCCATCATATGAAACCCCTACCATAACAGATCTCCTTTCTTCTTTTATTCCACTAGCGCTAATAGGTTTAATAGTTTTATATAGATTATCAACTAAGGTTTTATTTTCAATTACTGATCCATTAAGATAAAGATTTACACCTTCAGCCTTTCCTGAACCGTTATATGAGAATGATAAATGATTCCATTTGTTTTTCAGAATAGAGTCTTTTGATTTTATATGAACTTGATTCCCTGGCAAAGAACTTATTAGTCTAAAATTTATGTAGTTTTCATCATCGAGGTACAAATCCCAGCCTCTCCAATAATTATTTTTACCACCAGTAGTTCCCATTATTGTTTGACCAAAACCTTTTTTTCGTTTTTCAGTATTAATCCACACAGAAGCTGAAAAGGGATCAGTCCATTCAAAATTAGGAACTGATTCAAGATAGAATTGGGCTCCACCTTCTCCCATTTTAAAAGCATTTCCGTCAACACCTTTTTCTACACCAGGTTTTATATTACAAGTAATATTTAAATCATTATCAATAATAAACTTAGATGATCTTGCAATTGGACCTAGGAAAATGTTTGCAACATCTGGACTTGTTTTTTTATACATCCTAATTTTTTCAAGAGCGGCTTTTTGGATGATAGATTTATTGATTAGGGAGTACGATTTATAATCTGAAAGCTGGTTAGAATAATCATAAAACTCTGAAAGCTCTTTTTTTGTTAAAGCTAATTTAGATTCCTTTTCGTTTATTGCCTTTTTGATTTTAGACATTTCTTTTTCGGTTGATTCATCTGGCAACAACAAAAGAGGTCCAAAATCACCATCATCTCCTGTCATTCCTAGTTCTCTTGTTTGATTAAAAAAAGCGGAAAGTTGAAAATAATCTTTTTGTGAAACAGGATCAAATTTATGATCATGACATTTTGCACACATCATAGTAAGCCCTAAAAAAGCAGTCCCTAGTGTTTCAGTTCTATCAAAAACGTAATTTAATCTCCATTCTTCATCAATGACTCCTCCTTCGGCGGTCATGGGAGAATTTCTGTTGAATGCAGTTGCTAATTTTTCATCTACTGAAGCATCTTTCCTCAGGTCTCCTGATAATTGAACAGAAACAAATTCATCATAAGGCATATTTTCTTTAAATGCATTTATAACCCAATCTCTCCATGGCCACATAATTCTTAACCCATCAGCGTGTAATCCATGAGAATCAGCATATCTTGAAAGATCAAGCCAATCCATTGTTAAGCGTTCTGCATTTTCATCACTACTCAATAGCTTGTCTACAATTTTAGAATAAGCATTTGGATCATTATCAGCTATAAAAGCATCAATTTCTTCAATACTTGGAGGCAAGCCAGTAAGATCAAAATAGACTCTTCGAAGTAATTTTTCTTTTTTAGCAATATTAGAAAATTCAAGATTTTTTTCTGTTAATCTATTGAAAATGAAATGATCGATTTCATTCTTTATTTTCTCATTCACTTTTTTTGACTCAGGAATATTGACTTTTGCAACTGGTAAGAATGACCAATGTTCTTTCCATTCAGCTCCTTGTTCAATCCATTTTAGTATTATGGCTTTTTCTTTTGAGTTTAGCGTAAGCTTAGAATCAGGAGTAGGCATCATAAATTCTGGATCGTCTGATAAAATCCTATGAGCAACTGCACTCCCATTTGTGCTTCCAGGGGAAATAGCCGTTTGACCACTGGATAATTTTGAAAAAGCTATTTTTTCATCATCTAATCTTAGACCAGCCATTCTTGTTTTTTCATCAGGCCCATGACAGGAAAAACATCTATCAGAAAGAATAGGTTTTACATGATAATTAAAATCAATTTTTTCTGGTAAAGAGGCATACTCATATGTAACTTCTTCAGGCACATTTAATGAACATGAAAAAAATAAAATTGATAAGATGGGAAAGATTAAAACCCTCATAAACAAATACAATAAGCTAATAAATTTAAAAAAAAAGTAAATTTTAAAAAAATTCTGAACCTATATTAATCTTTTGAAAGGATATAAATATAATCGTCGTTTGTTAAAACAAAAAAATTATTCTCTCCAATAGGTAGAATTTTCCTAGCATTTACAGACATTGGTAGAGGAAGAAATTTTGACTCATTAAAATTTTCTATACTTGAATCCCAATCACTTAAAATTCCTCCAGGATTTGCAGAAGAGATTCCTAATTCTGTTACGTACTGATGAAAGTTTCCTACGTAAAAGAGTTTAGTAATATCATCTTTTAAAAAAAAGAAGTCCTCTATGGAACTAAATTGAGCCTCTTTGGGGAGGGGTTTGCCAATAAATTTTTCTCCATTATTAATAAATAAGGTTGATCTTAATTCATAGATACTTTTAGTTTCAAGGATTTTATCTTCAGATTTTCCTGTTAGGCTCTTTATATCATTAACATTAGAAAAATTGATGTATTTAGGAAATTTCTTTTTTAAATAAGGTAATTGTTTATCAAGTTTATCCTTTGAAGCAAAGGGGACGTATGTTCCAAAAAAATCATAAAAAATTATTGGATCTAATTGAAGGTTTTCATCAAAATCATCTAAGTATATTTTAACAGGCTTTTCCTTATTTGGTTTCCACTTAAAATTTGATCCGGAATTTCCTGCTAAAATATCAATTTTACCATCAGAATTAATGTCATCAACCAAAACGGTGTTCCATAATCCATTAGTGTTTAAAAGGCCAAGTTGATCTGTTGCATTAACAAAATTGTCACTTCCCTTATTTAAAACAACTGTAATAGGCATCCAATCGCCAACTATAATAAGATCAAAATTTGAATCTCCATCAACATCAGCCCACTGACTATCAGTTACCATTCCAAATCTCTCTTTCATAATAATTTCAAAAGAATTTTTTTTAGTGTTTTTCAATATGAAACTATATGGACTTAGCCCATAAGATCCTGGAATTGATCTACTTCCAATAAAAAGATCTTCATAACCATCATTGTTATAGTCATTTACTGAAACAGAGGATCCATTTGTTTGAGGTAGTGAAATTGGTAATCTTGAAAAAGATCCTTTCCCATTATTTAGGTATATTCTATCCATTAGATTTTCATCAAGCTCCTGCAGGTCACTTCCACCACTAACAACATATAAATCTAAATCACCATCATTATCAATATCAATTGTTGCTGCATCAACATCTTCATATTTACTGTCTCTATTAAAATCAGGGATTTCCAGGGGTGTAAAATTTAAACCTTTTAGACCAAGAAATATTTTTGAACTTTGATAACGGGCACCACCAATAAATACATCTTCAATCCCATCGTTATTAAAATCAGCCACGACTCCTGTAGGCCCCTCATATGATAGCCTTTCAGGAATTAAACGCTCTCTTTCATAATCATAAAAACCATTTTCTTTATGTTTAAATGGAAGAATATTTAAAGAAAATTCTGAAGATTTTTCTTTAAAAATTTTTCTTGCTTTACCCTCATTTCTTTTATTAATAATTAGTTCTTGATTTACTGCAATATTTTTTTCAGTTTGAAAAAGACCATCTGGCCATCTAACAACAATTGAATCTATTTGGCCTATTTCACCGAGTCCAAAATAAACTTTGTGAGAGGAGGATGATTGAAAGCCACGTGTTACTATGTTTTCTCTTACCCACTGGTTTTCTTCAGAAAAGATCTTAATCTTTGATCCCCTTGTTATAGGATAGTTTTTGTCCCCTTTAAGAGTTATTGAAATGTGACTGTTTTTATTTTCTGAAAGGTTTTCAAGAATAGTTGAGGGTGAGTTTAGATTATTAAGGACAATGTCTAAATCACCATCGTTATCTAAATCAGCATAAGCAGCTCCGTTGCTGTATGAAGGTTTGTCAACAAAAGATTTATTTATATTTTCAAATTCAAGATTCCCCAGATTTCTAAATAAAATATTTGGAATTTTAAGAGTTGGCATTTCATCAATAAGTTTTTTCTTTATTTCATCTTGCCTAGAATTGTTATACTTAGTAAAATCAACATTGCTCAGATAATTAATGTAATCTAGATCGTTAGGCCTTTTTGCTATACCATTTGTGATGAAAATATCATTTAGCCCATCAGCATCAAAATCTTGTAATAAAACTCCCCAGCTCCAGTCAGTCGCATATGTTTTTGTTAGAAGAGCTATCTCTGAAAAAGATCCGTCGCCTCTGTTTAGGTGGAAGTGATTTCGAGCAAGTTGAGGTTCAAAACCAAACTCTTTTTTTATTCTACTGACCTGATCTTCATCCTCTCCACCAGATTTCAAAAATATTTTTGGATC
>CETM01031424.1_pt1 | contig 16825 bp, 14 predicted proteins | sample 361451 | NCBI WGS metagenome assembly CETM01 (sample SAMEA2622690, study PRJEB7988) | marine metagenome | isolation source: saline water (ENVO:00002010), including
CGGATGCTACCTATGAACAGAAACTGGCTACGGGGTTTAATAGAAATCATGCCATTCAAAATGAAGTAGGTGTTGTATTGGAAGAATTCAAGGTTGAATATGTAGCCGATCGAACCCACACCACGTCCACAGCTTTTCAAGGGATTACCATGGAGTGTGCCCGTTGTCATGACCATAAATATGATCCAATATCACAAGAAGAGTATTATCAAACCTTCGCATTTTTTAATAATGTTCCGGATAGAGGCTTGATAGAGTTTATGACTAAAGCTGCTAGGCCAAAACTAAAAGTAAAGAGTCAAAGCATTACAGATAAGCTTAAACACATAAGGTCACAAATCAATTATTACAAAGAACATCTTAAAGAATACAGTGAACATCCAGATAGAAAAGAGGATTATAAAGCATGGTTAGATAATAGGCCCATAGGAACAGTCATAAAAAATAATTTAAATATGGGTTTGGCAAAACATATTGTTACAACTAAAGATAATTATAAGCTTAAGAGCCCGATTAATTTTGATAATAGAACAGAATATTTAGAGGACTTTACAGATGGAAATTTAGGAGATGTTGGTGATTTTTCTCGACATGATCAATTTTCTATTTCATTTACATTGAATCTGATCAATGATAGTCTTAAGAATACAAAATCAAATTCTTCCTATATAGAAGCAGATCCTATTGTAAGTATATCAAAGTTGTTTGGAGATGAAATTCTAAATAAGGGCTATTCTTTTACTATAAATAATGAACTGCAACTTTCAGGACGATTAAGCCACAAAGATCCTCGAGAATATGAAAAGACTTTTTTCTCAGAAAGAGTTTCAGGAGAAATAGAAGTTCCATCAGATTTTCAAGATTCACTTCTTAATAGAACATGTGAAATAATTTGGGAAGGTAAGACTATTGCAGATACAATTTTAACTAATGTGTATGAAGTATTTAATCGATTACCTTTTTCTACAGAAGGAGGTCTTTATCCTTGGGGGGGAAAAAAATATTATATTGATGAAATTAATTCCTCACAAACATCTTTTACAAGACAACAAGCGATTTCCCGAGTATTGGATGAAATAATAGAACGACATACTGGGAATTTTTTAAAGGTTGAATCTCAGATGCCATTAAAGTTAGGTAATCACCACCATATTGTAATTTCTTATAATGGAAATAGTAATTCGTCTGGGCTAAGAATTTTTCTAGATGGATATGAACAACAAAAAAACATTATTTATGATAAACTAACAGGCTCAATAATTAATGATCAAAAATTCTTTCTTACATATGACAGGACTTTTTGTGAAATAAATGATTTTCGGATTTATAACAGAGTCCTTTCCAATGTTGAGATCATGCTATTGTTTGATCAAGGATCAAATTTGAATGATCTATTTAGGGAAAACAACATTGATATTAACATGGACTATAGAAAATTTTTCTTGAAAAACTTTGATCCAAATTATCAGTATCTTCAAAAACAATTAGTTCTGTGGAAAAAGAAACATTTTTCTCATCCGGAAACTATGATTATGGAAGAGATGGAAATTCCAAAGGATACATATATACTTGATCGTGGCGTATATGATGCACCTAAGAAAAAAGTTAATCCCGGCACTCCAAGCGCTATTGCACCTTTTCCAAAAGATTATCCCCAAAATAGACTAGGGTATGCTTATTGGCTTGTTGATAAAAACAATCCATTAACAGCAAGAGTGACAGTTAATAGATATTGGCAACTGTTTTTTGGGAATGGAATTGTTTCTACTTCAGATGATTTTGGGAATCAAGGTTCATTGCCTACTCATCCTAAGTTATTAGATTGGCTAGCTGTTGACTTGATTGAAAATAATTGGAATCTAAAAAATTATATCAAGAGGATAACAATGTCTTCTACATACAGACAAATCTCTAAAGTAAAGAAAGAAGCTTACGGACTAGACCCTTCAAATACTTTTCTTTCTCGAGGAACAAATAATAGACTATCAGCTGAAATGATAAGGGATCATGTATTGGCAATAAGTGGACTTCTAAATGAAGAAATTGGTGGTCCGCCGGTGAAACCTTATCAACCAGAGGGACTATGGAAACAGATAACACCACCAATTGGTCAACATAAATATCGTCAAAGTCAAGGAAGTGATTTACATAGAAGAAGTATCTATACTTATTGGAAAAGGACTATTCCCCCACCTTCAATGATCACCATGGATGCTGCTGAAAGACATAAATGTGTTGTTAAAAGGCAAGCTACTAATACACCTCTTCAAGCTTTAGTATTAATGAATGACCCTCAATATATAGAGGCATCCAAATTTCTAGCGATTGAAATGTTAGATAAGGGAGGAACAAAGCTTGAAGATCAGATTGTTTATGGATTTAGATCTGCCACATCAAGAATTCCTAATGATACAGAATTGAAAAGACTAAAGATAATTTTTGATAAACAATCAAAGTTTTATTTGGAGAACAGCAAAGAAAGAACAGACTTGGTGGGAATAAAAAATAATTTAGATAAAGAAAAGCTTGCTGATCTTGCTGCATTAATTATAATTGCGAACTCAATAATCAATTTAGATGAGACTATAAAAAAAGGGTGACCAAAATAAATTTTAATATTTTTTATTAATGTTGAATCTTTTCAAAATGGTTTGATTAAAAGATGGTAGCACTGTATAAAGATTTTAAAATTCTTTTTATTATCATTTTATTTTTACTATGGGAACCTATCTATTCACAAACCCTTTCTTTTAGAGATGAAGCTATTCCAAGAGGGTTAACTTTCATTCATGATAATGGTGGAACCGATCAAAAATATTATGTTGAGACTATGGGCTCGGGTTGTTGTCTTATTGATTATGACGGAGATAAAGATTTAGATATTTTTTTTCTTCAAGGCGCTCCTTTACCAGGCTGGGAAAAAGATGTGATACTTCGCAACCAATTATTCCGTAATGATGGGGGGCAATTTGTTAATGTGACAGGTGAGTCGGGGCTTGGTGACACTTCTTATGGTATTGGATGTTCAGTAGCTGACTATGATAACGATGGGGATGCGGACCTTTATATAACCAATTTTGGTGAAGATATACTTTATCGTAATGAAGGTAATGGTACGTTCGCTGATGTATCTTATGTTGCTGGAATTTCAAACTCATCTTGGGGGTCTACGGCTGTTTTTTTTGATGCTGACCTTGATGGTTGGCTGGATATTTTTGTTGTTAATTATATAGACTACTCAATAAAAGATAACCCATGGTGTGGAGAAAAGCATATTAACAGAAGAACTTACTGTTCTCCAGATATGTTCTCAGGTACTAAGGACCAGATTTATCATAATAATGGAGATGGAACTTTCAGTGACATGTCAAAGATAACTAATATTTCAAAGCTGACAGGTAAAGGTCTCGGAATAGCGATTTCTGATATTGATAATGATAGCGACATGGATATATATGTATCTAACAATAACCTTATGAATTTTCTATATATTAATGATAGTACGGGTATTTTTAGGGAGAATGCATTATTTGCTGGAGTTGGCTATAATGAGAATGGTCAAGCGGAGTCAGGTACAGGTGTGGATTTTGGTGACTATGATAGAGATAGTTTTCTTGATCTGTTTGTCACAAATATTAGTGGAGAGTCTAATAGGTTGTATAAGAATGATGGCAATGGGATTTTTTCTGATGTTACTTCAACAGTTGGTTTAGGAAAAGACAGTTTTAAATTATCGGGCTTTAGCACAAAACTTGTTGATTTGGACCTTGATGGTTGGCTGGACATTTTTATTGTGAATGGACATGTTCAAGATAATATTAATCTTATAAATAAATCTTATACTCATGCACAGAAAAAACAAGTTTTTATTAACAATGGACAAGGGTCTTTCATAGATAAAACTGATGAAATTGGAGGTGATGTCCTTACTCCTTCAGTAGGACGAAGTGCAGCCTTTGGTGATATTGATAACGATGGTGATGTGGATGTGATCATTTCCAATAGCAATGGTCAGGCCAATCTATTAATTAATGAAGGGAAACCTGCAAATAATTGGATAGGGATTCAGTTAAATGGTCGAATATATAATATTGATTCAATTGGCGCAAAAGTACAAGTAAAAACTCAAAGCGGTATTCAATGGGCTATGATAAACCCCTCAGGAAGCTATTTATCTTCAAATGATAAACGTCTTCAGTTTGGTATAGGTAAAGATGTTAAAATTGATGAAATAATAATTGATTGGCCTGGAGGAGGTATAGATAGAATTGAAGATATAAAACCTAACCATTACTACCTAATTCAACCAGGGGGTGCAATATCTACTATTTGGTAAAACGCAAACTATTTTCAAAAAAAGTTAAATTTCTCTCTCTCTCTATTTTGATCAACTTTTTTAATACTTCATGTATTACGAACAATAATCAAAATGTTTTTCAAGCTATATTAGATGATTCTTGGTCTTTCAGACTGAAAGAAAATCCCTTATTTGCTACTAATGTAGGAGTTCATTCCTTCAATGACCAATTACCCAGCAATAAACTTGAGGATATATATAAGCGTGAGCGGTTTTGGAAAACAATTCTTAACAAATTAGAGTTAATAGATGAAAATACATTAGATGAACAAGGAAAAATGAATTACAGAATTTTTCAAAGAATTGTAAAAGATAGAATATTTAGTTTCAAATATAAAAGTTACTTAATGCCATTTAATGCGGATTCAGGCTTTCATATTGGCCTTGCTCTTTTACCTAATCGTGTTCCCTTGGCTACTTTGGAAGACTATGAAAATTATATTGCTCGTTTAAACAGTATTCCCTCCTACATGGATGATCACATCGCATTACTTAGAGAAGGAATTAAACTTGGAATGACTGTTCCTCAAATTGTTTTGAATGGATACGAGTTTACGATTAAAACTCATGTTGTTAAGGACCCAGAGAAAAGTGTGTTTTATAAACCATTTTTAGACATTCCTAACTCAGTTTCAAAAGATGAACATCAACGATTGAGAGATTTAGGTAGAGGGGCTGTAATTAACAGTGTTGTTGAGGGTTATAAACATTTTCTTATTTTCTTTGAAAAAGAATATTATCCTAAAGCACGTCAAAATATAGGCGCAGCTGATTTACCTGATGGTGTTGCGTACTATCAATATTGCATCAACCATTTTACAACTCTTGATTTGACACCATATGAAGTACATAATCTTGGACTACAAGAAGTTGATAGGATAAAAAGTGAGATGATGGCGATTATAGAACAAGTGGGATTCAATGGCTCTTTCCAGGATTTTTTGAAATATTTGAGAACAGCCCCGCGTTTTTATGCAAATACTCCAGAGGAGTTATTAAAAGAAGCTTCCTTTATAGCAAAAAGAATGGATGCCCAATTACCAAAATTATTCAAATCACTGCCAAGCTTGCCCTATGGTGTCCAAGCTGTTCCAGTTCATATTGCGCCGAAATATACTAGTGGTAGATATGTTGGTGCTCCCAAGGGTTCTACTGAGCCAGGGTACTATTGGGTTAACACCTATGCTCTTGATAAAAGGCCTTTGTATAATCTGGAAGCTCTCACTCTTCATGAGGCTGTTCCTGGCCATCATCTGCAGAATGCTATTGCTCAAGAACTTGAAAATCTCCCCAATTTTAGACAGTATTTGTATTTATCAGCATTTGGAGAAGGGTGGGGACTCTATTCTGAATGGCTTGGTTTAGAAGTTGGGTTTTATACTGACCCTTACAGTAATTTTGGGCGATTAACCTATGAAATGTGGCGTGCTTGTCGGCTTGTTGTAGACACAGGAATTCATGCGTTTGGATGGACAAGAGCTGAGGTTATTGAATATTTGACCTCTAGGACAGCATTGCCTATGCATGAAATAACTACTGAAACTGATAGATATATATCTTGGCCTGGGCAGGCACTATCCTATAAAATAGGGGAATTAAAAATAAAAGAACTCCGAAGTTATGCTGAATCAATTCTCCAAGAAAATTTTGATGTGAGAAGGTTTCATGATGCAATACTTTCAAATGGTTCTATTCCATTAGACATTTTAGAAAGTCAACTGAAAATTTGGGTGGAAAAAGAAAAAAAGAAATAACTCCAAGCTTTATCGAAGTGATAGAGTCTCGTCTTAAAGGGATACTTCCCGGAGCTTCTTCACAAATGAAAATGAGACCACATATACGAGAAATTCAATCATTTATGAGCTTTGAAAAAGATGCAATGCCTGCAGCAGTCCTGTTCCTTCTTTTTCAAAAAAGTAGTCAATGGTGGTTTTTTCTAACTCAACGATCAAAAAATGTAGAGTATCATAGGGGACAAATTTCATTACCAGGAGGATGCCAAGAGAAAAACGAATCATTGAATGACACTGCTCTCAGAGAAACTGAAGAAGAGATTGGGGTTCCTGTTTCGGCAATAAAAACTCTCGGATCCGTAACGCCACTCTTTATCCCCGCAAGTGGTTTTATAGTAACGCCATTTATCGGATATTGCAAGAATCATGTAATCCCTAATATTGATAAAAATGAAGTTGAATCATTGCATTTCGTAAAAGTAGAACATCTTCTAGATGATTTGATTATAGAAAACGAGAGAAAAGTTATTAATGCTGTAGAAGTTGAGATCCCTTTTTTTAATTTTAATGGGTTAAAAGTCTGGGGCGCTACGGCCTCGATTCTTAATGAATGCAAAGAAATTATATCAGATTGTTATAAGAAGGAGTAATTAGTGATAAGCCAAGTATCTGAACAAAGATTTTCTTCTAGGATGGGTTTTCTTTTAAGTGCTTTGGGAATTGCTGTCGGTACTGGAAATATATGGCGGTTCCCAAGAATTGCTGCAAGTAATGGCGGTGATGAAGGTGCGGGAGCTTTTCTTATAGCGTGGGTAGTTTTTTTGTTTCTTTGGAGTATACCTCTTGTTATAGCTGAGTATATAATGGGGCGAAAAACTAGAAAAGGGACTATTGGAGCTTTTGTTTTTTTGATGGGGAACAAGTTTGGTTGGATGGGTGGTTTTGTAGGCTTTGTTTCTACCGCAATTGCATGTTATTATTCTGTTGTTGTTGGATGGTGCCTCTATTATTTCATTCAGATGTTATTTTTTCCTCTTCCCGTATCTGTTGAGGCTTCCTCGATGATTTGGAGTAATTATCAATCAAGCTTTTATCCATTACTATTTCATGGTATTGCAATAAGTGCTGGGGCACTTGCTATTTGGAAAGGTGTCTCTTCTATCGAAAAAGTCAATCGATTTTTAATTCCAACTCTTTTAATAATTGTTTTACTATGCGTAATTAGAGCTCTGACTCTACCAGGGGCATGGGATGGAGTTTCTTATTTATTCACCCCTCAGTGGGCCCAACTTAAGAATCCAAAACTATGGCTTGAGGCATTAACCCAAAATGCTTGGGATACAGGGGCGGGCTGGGGTCTTTTTCTCACCTATGCCATTTACATTAGACGACGCTACGGTATAGTGAAAAACGCTTTTGCCACAGCTATAGGGAATAATTTAGTTTCTTTACTTGCTGCACTGATGATTTTTGGAACAGTATTTGCAATCCTTGGTATGGAAGGAAAAATAAATTCAGAAATACTTAGTATTATGAAACAAAGTGGGCCAGCTGCAACTGGCCTGACTTTCATATGGATGCCTCAACTTTTCGCAAAAATGACTTTTGGCAAACCGTTGTCAATCCTATTCTTTCTGGGCCTTTCTTTTGCTGGGCTATCTTCCCTTATTTCTATGATAGAATTGTCATGTCGCAACCTTGTTGATCTTGGCCTAAAACGAAAAAAGGCTATTATTTTATTAATACCTATATGTTATTTATTTGGAATGCTATCAGCGCGGAATCTTGAATTTTTTGGAAATCAAGACTTTGTTTGGGGTATTGCCCTTATGATATCTGGAGTTTTTATAGCCATAGCTGTGCTGTATAAAGGAATCTCTGATTTAAGGATAAAAGAAATTTTGGATAATAAAGATGATTGGGATTTAGGCCAATGGTGGGATAAAACTGTTGCTTTTATCGTCCCAACGCTAGGAGCAACTTTATTTTTATGGTGGCTATCACTTTCTGCTACTGTATACGCCCCACAGGATTGGTACAACCCCTTTTCACCCTATAGTGTTATGACCTGCATTGTACAATGGGGAATTGTTTTAGCCACGCTGTTTTTACTTAATAAGTGGATAGTTTCATCTATACTTAGTCAAGAGAAGAATTAGACTTAAACACAGTTATTATTGGTGTGAACAGTCAGATTAAATATCTATCCAAACGCCTTTATCATTTTTTAGTGCGGTATTGTAAATGTGTTGAGCGGCCACAACATCTTCTACCGCCATCCCAAGGGATTTGAAAAGTGTTATTTGATTTTGATCTGTCCGTCCTTTAATTTTCCCTCCAAGTACTTCTCCAAGTTCTCCTGCAATATGTGCTTCATTAATCAATCCTTCAGAGGCGGGAATTATAAACTCACCAGCTTCATTTAAGGCTGATTCTCGACTGTCAACAAATAATTTTGATTTTAATATAGCATCAGAATCAAGCTCACGTGTGGTGGGAGAGCATGCACCTACAGCATTAATATGACACCCAGCGATTAACCAATCTCCCTTCACAATAGGTTCTTTTGTTCCTGTTAATGTGCAAATAAGATTAGCATTTTTTACAGCCTCTTTAACAGTTTGTAATACTTGAATTTCAATAGAAGTAAACTTTGACAATTCTTTTGCTAGTATGTTAGCGTTTGCTAAAGACCTGCTCCATATATATACTGAACTAATTGGTCTGGCTTCATTCATAGCAAAAAAATGAGATTTTGCTTGGACTCCAGAGCCAAGAATAGCAAGTGTATTAGATTCGTGATTAGCTAAAAGCTCAGTAGCCACGCCACTTGCTGCAGCTGTGCGAAGAGCGGTAATTTCGATAGCATCCATTACAGCAAGTGGATTACCATGCTTTGCGGAGAAAAGCACTACTAGTCCTTGGTGCGAATCGAAGTTTGTTTTAGCTTCATTATTAAATATGGAAATGAGCTTGACAGCAAGAGCATCAGAATTGCCTTCATAGGCGGGCATACATCCTAGTATATTTTTATTCTTCACCTGCATCATAGTCCTAAGTGGTTGAACTGAGATTCCCTTTGAATACGCTTGAAAAGTTTTGGACAGTATATCCATGCAGGTTCGCATGGGTAAAAGGTTTCGTACTTCGCTGCGGTTTAGGATTAGCAATTTCACTTTAATAATTTAGTTAGATCCAAGCTTGGATCTAAGTTGTCTTCTTATTCTACCTTTACATAATTATAAAGGGATTAGTTTTGTTTAAAAGAATGATTCTTCTCTGATTATGAGAACCCTTGATGCATTTTTTGTGCTAAAAATTAGCAACTAATAGATAGGGGCCTATTTTTTGAGGGAAAAATTAAACAATAGCTTTCAGCAATTTTATTATGAGGGCTATTCATCCAATGATATTCTAATAATGAAAAGATTATTATGTCCCTTTTTCGATTGGTAACATGCAACTTTAACACATTGAAACTTCTGGATAGTCAATAGCAAGTAATTTAGAGGCTAGATCCACTACAGCTGCCATTCCTCGAATTCCGAGTTGTGATTCTACATCTGTATTATAGTTTGTTGTAGTATTTATGTCATAAGTGTATCGTAAACCATCTGAACTCTCTACAAATTCAATACCAGCTACGTCGATTGCATTTGCCTCCATAAGTTTAATATATTGTAATATGAGATCATCATTTGGGCTTATTTCCAAAGCGGGAGAGAATCTGCCGTTTTTATTATCAGTAGGACAAAATATATCAGTGGCTTCATCACAATCCTCTGCTGGGCAAAGCTCAAAACCACCTTCTGTACTTGAATGCATAGCTAAAACAAATTGACCGCCAACAATTTCAACACGGGTTATAAAATTTTCTTTGGGCTCAATATATTCTTGGAGCAAATTTATTCCATTTGGATCATTCACAAATTCAGGACCATTAACATAGTCATCAAAATTTTCTAAGTCATTAAAGAGCCTTACACCCAATCCTTTTCCTCCTTGGTTATGTTTTGTTATAAAAGGAAGGGGCATATTTCTTGCAGCATTTTTTAATTTGTTTTTACCAACGACCACTACGGTCATTGGTGTAAGTATTTCAAAACGTCTGAGTTCAATGTCTTGTTGTATTTTAGAAAGTTCAAGGCTAAAGGCTCTGGCACCATTAATGACCCTTCTTCCATGAAATTCAAGCCACTGTAATAGTTCCCTGGTAAATAAAACTCCACTGAGATGTCCTCGAGTATGGGAAGAAGGGCTCATTCTATTTATATAAATCCCTTCTTCGGGAGCTTTTGATAGATCAAAACTTCCATCATTAACAAATTGAAGTTTGTAGTTAACATCTTTATCCTTTAATGCCGCTTCAATTGGAGGCAACCATTCAGGATTTTCATACAAAATGTGAATTCTGCTCACAAAGTCTGTTAGATTGTTTTTACAGGGTTAAGACTATTTTTTGAATCTGACTTATCAATTGTGGGATCTTTTTTTTTATTTCCAGATTCGTATTTCCATTTTGCATCAGAAAGCATTTTTTCTAACTCCTCTTCTTTTAATTCATAGAAGTTTTCTTTTGTTGGGAAGGAGCCATCTCTCACTTCGTCAGCATAATTTTTTAATGACTCTTGGATTAATATTCCAGCATCACAGTATCTTTTAACGAATTTTGATTTAAACTCGAAAAATAGACCCACTAAATCATGAAAAATTACTAATTGTCCATCCACGCCATCACCAGCTCCAATACCATATACAGGGATAGTTAATTTTTCAGCAATCATTTTTGAAGGTACCCTGGGCATTGCTTCAAGGAGTAAAAAAGAACAACCTGCATCTTGCAGTCTTAATGCTTGATCAAGAATAACTTCATAATCTTTTGCTGTTTTCCCTTGTACCCGATAGCCACCTAGTTTTGCTTTTGTTTGAGGTGTAAGCCCTAAATGACTCATTACAACAAAGCCTGCATCGCATAAGGATTTAATTCTATTAACCATTGCTCCTTCAACTTTCACACAATCCACACCACTTTGAACAAACCTTCCCGCATTTTTAATGGCCTCTTCGTTAGAAACCTGGTAAGAGAGAAAGGGCATGTCACCAATTAAAAACGCATTCTTTGTTCCTTTTCGCACAGCGTCTGTATGTCTTATCATGTCTTCCATTGTAACAGGTATAGTTGTCTCATGGCCTAATGTTGTCATGCCCAGAGAGTCTCCAACAAGGATAGCATCTACTCCAGCCTGATCAGCTAATTTTGCCTGCCAAATATCATATGCTGTCACAAGGACAGTTTTAATTTTTTTTCGCTTCTGTCCTCTAAGTGTCAATATGTTAGTCTTTTTTGCTAATGCCGACATGACATTCTCCTTTTTTTATTACCACAGTTTTTATGGTATTGATGTCTTGTTAGTTCGGAGTCATTTCATTTAACAGTAGATATCTGTGAATAGAAAACCCTAAATATTGATTTGAAGTTGAGGTGAGATCCGGCCATTCCGAATCTTATCTCTCCCCACGTCTAACCGGGGCAGGATTTAGCACCTTATCGCAAGTTGCGAGAGGTTGCTAAGGCATCAAAGGGCCTGTTCCCTCCACCTTTCTGGATAATCTCAGACGCCGAACTGTCAAGAAGCGGACAATTGTCCATCCTAGTATATTAAGCAAAGGATTGATTTTATGTCAAGGGTTTTTTGTTATTAGAGAAAATGAAATTCTAACTATCATTTTATGGGAGTTTCAATTATAATTAGTGTTTCCTCAAATTCTCTTATTATTGCAATAGTTAGACTATATTACTAAGGTTCTTTCAAGAAACTAAATAATAAACTTAGTAAAAAAGTGTATGGAATTAATCTCGTTTCATAATATACAGAATTTTTTAATTGAACTTCCTGGCTGGAAATTTGAAAACAAGTGTTTAGTTAAAGAATTCAAATTTAATGATTATATGGCTGGCATTACATTTGTCAACCGACTTGCCGAACAAGCTGAAGGAGAGAATCATCATCCGGATTTAGAGATTGGGTGGTGTCGTGTCCTTGTCTCTTGTACTAGCCACGATTTGGGTGGAGTTACAGACAAGGATGTTATGTTGGCTAAAATTGCTGAAGAATTATTTTAGTTTTAATAGAACTATATAACGTGCAAAACGTTCAATTAATATTGACTTGCATATTTTTTCATCTTAAACTCTTATGTGAAAAATTTAAATAATAATGGTTGAACGATATATATCTTCAGAAGAAGCATCAAATATCATTGGTGTCAATGTTTCTACAATTAAACGTTGGGCTGATAGGGGAAAGCTTGATTGCCTGGTCACTGTTGGAGGACATAGGAAATTTTTAATGAGGCATTTAGCAAGTTTTCTCAAGGAAAATTCAAAGTATAGATCAAAGCTCAATGTTTTTCCATATAAATCATCAGAACAAAGACAATTAAACCAGCTTATTTTGAAGAGACATCTTCCCGAATTAAGAGAAATTCTCTTATCCAAAAGTATTGATGGAAATAGAGAAATATGTCAACATATTATGAATGGACTTTATTTGGCTGGACTTAGATTAGATGAGATCTATGATGATATTTTGGTTCCAGTTTTAAGTTCTATTGGAGAAAAATGGACTAAAGGTGATCTTGCAATTTACGAAGAACATGTTGCTACTAAAGTTATCCAAGGTTGTATTCATGGAATGTATGCTCTCCTTAACAAACCAAAGAATAGCATAGGATTGGCACTTTGCATTGGTTTGAAGGAGGAATTGCATGAAATCCCCTTATTTATAACCGAGCAGATATTGTTAAATAGAGGGTTTGATGTAATTAATTTGGGCCCAAACACCCCATTGGAAAGAATTGAAACTTTATTTAATGAAGCTAGGCCAGATCGTTTATATATTTCAATTACTTTTGTAAAAGATCCTGCCTCAGCCGAATGTGACCTTGTTAAGCTTTTTGCACTAGCTAATTCATATAACACATTAGTTTTTTTAGGCGGAAGAGGTTTTGGGTCTGTGCGGTTGCCAGACAATGTCTCATATACTTTTTTAGCGAGCTTTAATGAATTGGCGGAGAAATAATAATGAAAATTTATGAACTAAAAAAGGAGCAGTATTTTAATCATTCAATAGAAAAAGTATTTGATTTTTTTTCAAATCCAGAAAATTTGGCAATTATAACCCCTAAAAAAATGAATTTCACAATAATTACACCTTTGCCAATTGTTATGGGAAAAGGAAAAATTATTGATTACACAATTAATATTTTTGGTTTTCCCATAAGATGGAGGTCAATCATATCATCATATAAGGTGCTTAAAGGTTTTACTGATGAACAAATACTTGGCCCATACTCATTTTGGCACCATAATCACCATTTTGAAAAATATAAAAATGGGACTTTGATGATTGATACGGTTACCTATGCTATGCCATTTGGTTGGATAGGCAGATTAACACATAGGATATCAGTGAGACATCAGCTGAAAGATATATTTGATTATAGAGCAAGAAAACTTGGAGAAATATTTTCTGAACAAAAAAAATACGGAGTCAAGACATGAGAGTAGCGGTTTTTGGTGGGACGGGTTATGTGGGAAGCTATATTGTTGATGAATTAATTGCAAAAGGACATATACCACGCTTAATGGTCCGAGATGGAAGTGAACATAAAGTTCAACAACTAGACAAATGCGAAATTATTGGTGGTCAGATCAATGATGATAATGCAATTCGTTCAGTTATCATGGGCGCCGACGCAGTAATATACCTCATAGCGGTAATAAGAGAATTTCCTCGCAAAGGTATCACATGGGAGGAATTGCATTTTAAAGGTGCAAAAGCTTGTATTGATGCCACTAAAGAGCTTGGAGTAAAAAGATTTTTATTGATGAGCGCCAATGGTGTTAAACCTGATGGAACTGGTTACCAATCAACAAAATTTTTAGCAGATGAATATCTAAAAGCTAGTAATTTGGATTATACAATATTTCGGCCCACATCGCTATTTGGTGATCCAAGAGGAAGCAATAGACCTGAATTTTGTACTCAAATTCTTAATGACATGTTGAAATTACCAATTCCAGCACCATTGTTTTATCATGGGTTAATACCAAAAAACGCTGGAACATTTGAATATAATCCTATAAGTGTTTTAGATGTTGCAGAAATTTTTGTGAAATCAATTAATAATAAAGAAATGTCTGGTCAGATTTTTGAATTGGGTGGACCAGAAAATGTGTCTTGGAAAGCAATGATTAAAATTGTCTCAGAAGCTGCAGGGAAAAATAAGTGGTCAATGCCTGCCCCAGTTATAGCAATTAAATCATTAGCATTTCTTTTAGATCGATTTTCTTGGTTCCCTGTGACTAGGGCTCAACTCACAATGTTAATGGAGGATAACACGTGTAATTCTGATAATATTTTTAAGCTATTACAAATTGAACCAAAAAGATTTGGAGTTGATGCTCTAAGTTATCTTAAATCAACAAATGCTTAGAAATTCATTAGAAAAAATATTTAATGCTGCAGGTTTCCAAGGAGTTTGGTGGTTGTGTGTTCTTGGTGCTCTTTGGGGGGTACAATATTTAGGACCTATAGCAATGTTAATATTTATTGCAATTCACATGCTAATTATTGGAAAAGGGAAAAATGAACTATTCTTTCTTTTCCTAATAGCTTGTATAGGTACAATAGTGGATTCAATTAAATTGACTTTTGGTTTTATATCTTACATGGGTGGGTATGAAACGATAAAAATTATTGCACCACTTTGGATCACAGCTATGTGGGTTGGTTTTGCTTCTACCATTAATCATTCACTTGGTTGGGTACATGGCCGATATTTAATTGCTATTATGTTGGGAGTAATATTTGGGCCCTTGTCCTATATATTAGGCGTAAAACTGCAGGCACTGACATTCAATTATAGTGTAATAGCGAGTTCAATTATTTTGTCTATAGTTTGGGGTGCAGCTATTCCACTTATGTACTTGTTATCAAATAAACTAGGATTGTCATCTAGTAATAAATAATGGTGATTAACATGTTCAATAGAATACTGTCAGTGCTTTTTATCTTCTATTGTTCAGTAACATTTGGCCAATCCACAATACAAGAACTATTTAATAATCAAGGTTGGGAATTAATTGATAAGTATGACAATGGAAGCGAGATTTCGGTAAAATCCTTAAAGGGTAAACATCTTGAGGCCGTTATGATTTCTAATACAGTTCCTTTTGATGCAAAAACTGTATTAGAAGTTGTATACGATGTTGATAATTATGATGAAATTTTTTTGAGTTCCAAGCAAGTGTCAACAACGGTTCTTAAGTCAACACCTAGATTTACTGATGCCTATCAGCATTTGCCGGTTCCTATTCCTTTCTTAAGTGACCGTCATTATATCTTCAGGATGGATTATATTAAAGATAACCGCGTTACTTGGACGTTATTATCGTATGAAAATGACTATAAATCATTTCTTAAGGAAAGAGACATAGAATTTAATAAACCAGTGTATCTTGTTTCTGGACATGGGATATGGGATGCTATAAATAATGGTAATAAATCCTGTCGATTGTCATACAGAGTCTACATGGATTCTGGTGGAAACCTTCCAGGCTTTCTAATTGAGTGGATTAATAGGAAAGCATTAGCAAATATTTTTCAAGATGTTATTGTAGCAGCTTCATCACGAACCTCTCAATTAAACTAGCAGAAATGAAAAAACTCATAAAAAATTATTTTACTATCTTAATAATCATAACTACTGCGATTCTAATTGCCTTAGCAGGATCCCAAATTGAACATAACTATTATGGTTCAATATCACCTTTAGTTTTTTGTATGATAATTAGTTTTGCGATTCATTGGCTTGTTTTTATTCCTTCCTATATAGCCAGAAGTGAAAAATTTTATGATATTACTGGAACTTTGGCCTATATATCAACGCTAGTTGTTGCTTCTAGTCATATTATACTGAATTTAGGGTCTAAGCTAACTGATCGGTCTTTAGTACTTATACTTTTTGTTAGCATATGGTCTTTACGACTTGGTATGTTCCTTTTTTCTAGGATCATTAAAGTTGGTGAAGACAAAAGATTTAGAGATATAAAAATTTCTTTCTCTAGTTTTTTAGTAGCTTGGACACTTTCAGGGCTGTGGGTTTTTTTAACATCAGCAAATGCACTAACGGCCATAATAAATAATCAGCCTTTATCGGGCAATTTGGTTTCTTATTTTGGGATTAGTCTTTGGTTGTCTGGTTTTCTTATTGAGGTTGTTGCAGACTCACAGAAAAAAAGATTTCGGGCTAATCCAAGAAACCAAGGAGAATTTATTGCTAATGGATTATGGAGTTTTTCAAGGCATCCAAATTACTTTGGTGAAATTATTTTGTGGTTTGGAATAGCTCTTATAGCACTTCCCACTCTTTCTGGCTCGCAATTTGCGACCCTAATATCACCACTATTTGTTTTTTTACTCCTAACTCGAATTAGTGGTATAAACTTACTAGAAACAAAAGCTGATGAAGTCTGGGGGGAACGAAAAGACTACAATGATTATAAGAATAATACACCAGAACTAGTTCCATTTATGAAGAAAGTAAAAAAGAGTTGAAAAAGTTATGTATAATATGCGTTTGTTTATTTTTAACAAACTGTAGTTCTAATTCAATGAATAAACTTCAACCAGTAGAATATGTTGACTTGGATAAATTTATGGGAGATTGG
>CETM01040203.1_pt1 | contig 16814 bp, 14 predicted proteins | sample 361451 | NCBI WGS metagenome assembly CETM01 (sample SAMEA2622690, study PRJEB7988) | marine metagenome | isolation source: saline water (ENVO:00002010), including
AAAACTCTATCTGATAAAAATAGATTTAGAGAATGGAAACTAGCACCAGAGAGAGGAATAATAAAAGATTATTTTAATGTAGAAATAGCCTCAAACAAACAAGTGTACCAAATCCATTTAATACCAGAAAATACACAAAGTATTGAAGAAGTATTTTTTAGATTAAAAACGATATTAAATATAAGTGATAAAAAGATATTTTCTTTAAAGAAAAAAATAGCAAAACAAAAACCATGGGAACCAATAATAATCTCTGACAACTTAAATTGGTCTGAGTTTTCAAGAATAAATTTATTTTTACATGAGCTACAAGGTGTGGAACCAATTGTATCTGTTGCTAGGGTCTATAAAGATAGCTCATCAGCTCATGTTTTAGGATACGTTTCACAAGTAAGTGCTAAAGACCTTAAAAATAAGTCTTATTTAAAAGAAATGTCAGTGCCAGGAATGGCTGTAGGTAAAACTGGTCTTGAGAGAAGGTTGGATGAAGATATCATCGGAAAAGTTGGTTTTCAAAGGTACGAAGTTAATGCATTTGGTAAAAGGATTAAACAAATTCAAGTTGACCAAGGTCAAGCGGGAAAGAGTTTTCAAACTACATTAGATTTAGAAGTACAAAGATATGTCAAAGATATACTTGGAGATAAAGCTGCATCTGTTTGTGTTATGGATATTTATAACGGTGACATTATTTCAATGGTATCCGCACCAAACTATGATCCAAACTCATTTGTTCATGGAGTAGATAAAGAATATTGGAATAGTTTGATTAAAAATGAAAAAAAACCTTTGATAAACAAAGCCATATCTGGGTTATACCCACCCGGATCTACGATAAAAACTTTAGTCGCTCTAAGTGCACTAGAGAACAAAATAATTAGACCTTTAAATACAGTTCATTGCAAAGGCAAAATTGAATTGTTCGGAGAAAAGTTTCATTGCTGGAAGAAAAAGGGTCATGGAGTGATGAATATGAGATCAGGCATAAAAAGATCATGTGACGTATATTTTTATGAAGTAGCGAGAAGACTAGGAGTAGATAGATTATCTGAAACTGCAAAAAAATTTGGATTGGGTAAGAAAGTTCTTCAAGATTTTTCAGAAGAGAGATCTGGAGTAGTACCAAACACAGAATGGAAAAAAAAATTTATAGGTCAAAATTGGTATTTAGGTGAAACATTACACTCTGGTATTGGTCAAGGTTATTTTCAAAGCACACCAATTCAATTATGTTTAATGACAGCACAAATTGCTAATGGAGGTTTTGAAATTAAGCCAAGAATAATTTTTGACAAAAAAAAAAACAACTTAAAAGAATATTTAAAATTCAAAAATGAGAGTCCTGATCAACCACTACCTCAAGACCTGCTTGTAGCAAATTTTGATCTAAAACCTTTGTTTAAAAATCAGGAAAATATTAAAATTATTAAAGATGCTATGTACTCATCGTCTAATGAACCTGGGGGAACTTCTTATAGATCTAGATTAGAAGATCAAAGATTTACTTTTGCAGGAAAAACAGGATCATCCCAAATTAAAAGATTTACTGAAGCACAAAGGGAAGCAGAGGTAAAACAAGAAAGTTTGGCTTATAAAGATCGAGATCATGCATTATTTATTGCATTTGCACCTGTTAAAGACCCTAAATATGCAATCAGTGTAGTAGTAGAGCATGGTGGAACAGGAAGTAAAGCAGCTGCGCCTATTGCAAAAAAAGTTATAAAGAAAGTCTTAGAGCGTGACAATTTAAGACAATCAGCAAATAGATTGATGGGGGAGTCAGTATAATGTTTCAACCAAGGTCTATACAATCTTCGCTAAGTTTTAAAGATAAACTTTTCTCAATAGATTATATTTTAGTAACAAGTATTTTAATTTTGGGAGTCGTGAGTATGTTTGCAATGTACTCTACTGATGGAGGAGAATTTAAATACCACACCAAAAGTCATATATTAAGATTTTTAGTATTTTTTGTAATGTTTTTTATTTTATCTTTTGTTCAGATAAGACTTTGGCATAGTACAAGCTATTTAATTTATGTTTCTATTTTTATTCTTCTTATTGGAGTAAAATATTTTGGACTTACATCATCGGGTTCTCAAAGATGGCTTAATTTTTATTTTATGAATTTACAGCCATCTGAATTAATGAAAGTAGGTTTAATCTTATTTTTAGCAAAATACTATCATCGTGTTTCACTCGAAAATGTTAATAAAATAAGATTCTTATTTTTACCAATAGTTGTTTTAATAGCACCAGTTCTTTTAGTTGTAATGCAGCCTGACCTTGGAACTTCTCTTTTAATTGCAGCAGGTGGCTTAGTAGTAGCTTGGTTAGCTGGTGTCAGGGCTAAATTTTTTATTTATGCTTTACTTCTATTTATTTCTTTATTGCCAGTGGCAATTTCTTTTTTAAAGCCATATCAGAAAGCAAGAATATTAACCTTTTTAAACCCTGAAAAAGATCCTTTAGGTGCTGGCTATCAAATAATACAATCAAAAATTGCCATTGGATCAGGAGGTCTTTTTGGAAAAGGCTTTTTAAATGGATCTCAAAGTTACTTAGATTATTTGCCAGAAAAACACACTGATTTTATATTTACATTATTTTCTGAAGAGTTTGGTTTTTTTGGCTCTTTATTTATATTAATTTTGTATGGAATTATTATCTCAAGGATTATCAAGATAGGAAATATGACACGAAGCAATTTTGGAAAGCTTTTTTGCTTCAGCTTCGCTACGGCTTTTTTCATATATGTTGTAGTTAATATGGGAATGGTACTTGGTCTCTTGCCAATAGTTGGTTCTCCTTTACCAATTTTATCTTATGGAGGCTCTTCTATGATGGCGATAATGTTAGGATTAGGTATCGTAATGTCTTGCAAAGTATATAAAGATACTCCAGTAAACTAAAAAAAAGACCTATTATGGTCAATTTTTTTTTTTAAAAACATCTTGTCAACCTTACCTAATGATGATTAGATTAGAATTATAAAATGTTTGGTGATAAGAAAAAAAAAATAAAAGATACCGAAAGATCGCTTATAAGTGAAACTGTAAGCATTGAAGGAACAATAAATAGCTCAGGGGCAATCGACATTGCAGGCTTAATAAAAGGACCCGTTTATTCCCGAGAGATAATTGTGAGGGAAACTGGCTCTATAACTGGCACAATAGAAGCTGATCTAGTTGAAATTCACGGACATATGGATGGAAAAGTAGTAGGTGCAGACGTAGTTATTGGAAGCACAGGAACAGTTAAAGGTGATATCGAATTTGGTAATAATCTTAAAACAGAAAATGGCGCTGACATTGACGGGTACATTAAAAAGACAAATACAGCGAAATCCAAACTTTCTACTGATTTCTTATTCAGCAAATCTAAAGATGAAAAGAAATCAAAAGAAAACGGCGGTTCCGAGACAGTCGTGAACAAAGAGTCTGAAGCGATAGTATAATCTACCACACTACAAAATTCTGTAACTTTGCATTATAGTTTCTATATGGAAAAATATAAATGCAGTTCAGTTGGAATTGTAGGATCTGGCATTCAAGGTATTTGTGCTGGTTTACAATTAATTAAAAAAGGAATTCCAGTGACAATCTTTGATCGTAATGATCCATTGTCAGAACAATATAGACCAGCTTCTTACGGAAATGCAGGACATTTCTCACCATATGCTGTTTTAAAATTTAATAGGCCAGATATTGTAAAAGATGTACCCAAAATGCTTTTCAGTTCATATGGCCCGTTAGCATTAAAGTGGAATTATATTTTTAAACTTTTTCCATGGATAAAACATTATATTAAAAATTGCAATAAAACTTCTATGTTGCATACAGCAAAATATATGCATCAAATTTCACGGACTGCTGATGAATCTTACGAAGAAATATTTAAAGAGATTGATATGACAAACTTACTGGATAGAAAAGGAATTATTTATGTTTGGTCAAATAAAAATTTAAAAAGTAGGAATTTAGAAATTAAAGTTAGAAATGATTTAGGAATTAAACAAAAAATTTTAACACAAAAAGAGGTTTTAGATTTAGAGCCAAATTTGAACCCGATATTTGATGCAGGAATTCTGTATGAAAATAGCATGTTTGCTAGAGATCCTCATGCAATTCTTAAAAAAATATTTAAATTATTTTTATCTAAAGGGGGTAAATTCGTACAGGAAAATATACAAAGCTTAAAACAAGTAGAAAAAAATAAAACAATACTTAACTCAGAAAAAGCAGAATATAGTTTTGAAAAAATTGTTGTTGCAGCTGGAGCACATTCAAAAAAGTTAACTGATCAACTAGGTGAAAACATACCTTTAGACACAGAAAGAGGCTATCATGTTCATTTTAAAGGAATGAACAATTTACTTAATAGACCGGTAATTTGTTTGGATAGAGGTTTCAGTCTGTCGCCGATGAATCAAGGGTTGAGGGCAGTCGGAACTGTAGAATTTGGTGGATTAAAAAACCCTCCTTCAAAAGAGAGAATTAAATATATAATTAAATGTGCAAAAGAATTTTTACCTCAACTCAATACTCATTATGATGAATGGATGGGATTTAGACCGTCATTACCCGATTTTTTACCGGTAATTGGACCTTCCTCTCATAATAAGAATATTGTTTACGCCTTTGGTCACGATCATTTAGGATGGACTTTAGGTGCTGTAACAGGCAAAATTGTCTCTGGAATAATTGCGGAGGAAAAAACTAACTTAGATTTATCTCCTTACAGTTCTAAAAGATTTAATTAGGTATTTTTTGTCAAAAAACTATTTAGCTTATTTACTGCTCATACTAGCCACATTATTTTGGTCAGGTAATTTTATTGTTGGAAAATTTGCAACATTGTTTCAAATTCCTCCTCTAACTCTAAATGTTTTAAGATGGATTTCTGTTTGGTTTATTTTGTTACCTTTTACTTACAAAGAAATTTACAAAAATCTTCCGATTATAAAAAAAAATTGGTTCATTATAAGTTTTATGGGTGTAATAACTATTAGCACATTTAATTCAGTTGTTTATTATGCGCTAAACTTCACGCAAGTAATTAATGCAGTTTTGGTTCTTGCAGCAATTCCTGCAGCTACAATTGTATTATCTTCAATAATGAAAATTGAGAAAACAAACAGTTTCCAACTGTTTGGACTTTTATTATCAATTATAGGCATAGGAACAATAATCTCTAATGGTGAAATTCAAAAAATATTGTCGCTAAATTTCAACAAAGGAGATCTTTGGATGATAGTATGTGTATTGTCTTGGTCTCTTTATTCAACTTTATTAAAAAAAAACAAATTCAAGTTTTCACAATTTTCTTTAATTCAATTGATGGTAACAGTTGGTATTGTGTTTTTAATCCCCCAATATTTTTATGAAAAATCTATTGGTTTAGAAATAAGTATTAACAAAGCCTTTCTTTTAATTCTCTTTTATGTAGTTATTTTTCCTGCCATAGCAGCTTATTATTGTTGGCAAAAAGGTATTGCTATAATTGGCCCGAATAGATCTAGCATGTTTATTCAATTAATGCCTTTGTTTAGTGCGGTAATGGCAATAATGATTTTTCAGGAAAAATTTGAAATATATCATTTTGTAGGAGCTATTTTTATTTTAACCGGCATTTATTTGTCTAATAGGAAAATACATGATTAACGTAGCAATTTTAGATGATTATCAAGATGCCTTTTTACAAATAATCGAAACTCAAAAATATAAAGGTAAATATAACTTTAAAGTTTTTAATGAACCTTTTTTAGATGAAAATGAAGCTATAGTAGCATTAGAAGAGTTTGAAGTTATTTTTATCATGAGAGAAAGAACACCAATTACTAAATCTTTGATCACCGGCCTTCCAAATTTAAAGTACATAATGACCTCTGGCATGCGAAATAATGCAATAGACTTAAAAGCTACTAAAGAAAAAGGAATTACTGTTTGTGGCACTGATATAAATCCTAATCCTGCAGCTGAAATTACATGGATGCTTATATTAGGATTATTAAGAAACATTAAACAAGAGACAGAAAATATGTTTCAAGGATATTGGCAAACGACAATAGGGTTTGAGCTGAAAGGTAAAATGTTAGGATTAATTGGCCTTGGAAAAATTGGAACGCAGGTTGCCAAAGTAGCAAAAGCATTTGGAATGGAAGTCTGCGCTTGGTCTGAAAATTTAGACTTAACCCATGCAAATAAAATTGGTGTTTTGCCAATGACTAAAGAGGATTTACTTAGGACATCCGATATTATTTCTATACATGTTGTTTTAAATGATAAATATAAAAACCTAATAACGGAAAAAGAGTTTAAAATAATGAAAAAATCCTCATTTTTGATAAATACATCTAGAGGGTTAATCGTTAATGAAAATGATCTAGTTCAAGCTTTAAAAGATGAAATAATAGCTGGAGCCGGATTAGATGTCTTTGAAAAAGAGCCGTTGCCACAAGATCATCGACTTAGATTTATGCCTAACGCTTTAATCTTACCCCATATTGGATATGTTACAGCAGAAAATTACTCTAAATTTTACTCTCAAATGCTGGAAAACTTGGAAGGGTGTGTAAATAATAAGCCTATACGAGTAATTCCATAACGTAGACACTTCCATTGTAGGTTGTATTTGATATACTCAATATGAACGGAGTAATTGTATTTATGCTTTAATAAATTCAATAACTTAAGATTAATTTAGAAAGAAGTATGAGAAAAATTATTGTCTTATTAACAACAATGTTGTTACTTACTGGTTGCGCTGAGTCAGTCGCTTTACTTGGCAGTTCAATTAGTGGAGCTTCAAATGGAAAAATTCTACAATCATCTCTTAACACTGCATTTAGCTATGGAGTAAAAAAACAAACAGGCAAAGCTCCATTGGAGCATGTTAAGGCTTATGCTGAAAAAGTAAATCCAGAGAAAAAGAAAGAACCATGTGTATCTTTTCTTGAAAAAACTAATTCTGAAATTTGTTTAATTGTAAAAAAACAATTAATTTTAACGAAATCTAAAATAAAATACTTAGATTAATCTCCATTTTAATAGAACCTAAAGCAGAAAACAAAGATATTAACCACTATAAGTTGTGTTGATAAAAACTTATTTCATTAATAATTAACTTTTATTTAAAGGGGAAGCAGATATACGAAATTAATTAAAGCAAATCTACAATTTATGAAAAAAGCATTATTGTTATTAACAGCTCTGTTTTTGTTAAATGGATGTGTAGAGTCCGTTGCCTTGCTTGGCAGCTCAGTAGGCGGAGCGTCTAGTGGTAAAATTGTTCAATCGTCTTTAAATTCAGCTATAAGCTATGGAGTAAAAAGTAAAACAGGAAAATCTCCTATGGGCCACATGCTCGCGTACGCAGAACAAAAAAATCCTGAGAAAAAGAAAGAACCATGTGTATCTTTTATTGAAAGCACAAGATCAGAATTCTGTACGATTGCAAAAAAGCAAATATCTTTGACCAATAGTGGTGTAAAAGAAAAGACATTAAAAATTGTAAAAAAATACCCAAAATCTAATAAGATTAAAGATATAATTTCAGAGAAAGACAAGGAATTGATAAGTAGTTTTTTCCAAACAAATAAGTCTCCTAGAAAACTTGCTATAGCTCTTCAGTTTAAAATAAAGAAAGGAAGAATTCTGGCCCCAATTAAACAAATTGAGGCCATAGATTAATCTTTAAGCAGCTAACGCTTGTTTGATATCAGCAATAATATCGTCAGGATGTTCTATACCGATAGACAGTCTTACATATCCAGGAGTTACTCCTGCAGCCAATAATTCTTTGTCATTTAATTGACTGTGGGTAGTTGTAGCAGGATGTATTGCTAAACTCCTCGCGTCACCAATATTTGCAACATGATACAGCATCTTTAAGTTATCGATAAACTTTGCTCCAGCCTCTCTAGTGCCAACGTCCATCCCAACTAACGAACCATAACCACCTTGCATATATTTTTTCGCTCTTTCTTTTATCTCTCCTTGGTGATTTGTAGGATATATTACATTTTTTACCTTCTTTTGAGTTTCTAAAAAAGAAACTACTTTTTCAGCATTACTACAATGCTGTTTCATCCTAAGAGCAACAGTTTCTAAACCTTGAATAATTTGAAAAGCGTTAAATGGACTTAATGGTGCACCTAAGTCCCTTAGCAAAACAACCCTTGCTCTGACTACAAAAGGAATATTTGCACCGGTTAATTGTGGAACTGCGTCGGCCCAAATAGCTCCATTATAACTTTGATCAGGTTCATTTAATAATGGTTGTCTTTTCCTATCTTTTGTCCAATCAAAACTACCACCATCTACAATTATTCCTCCTATTGAAGTCCCATGACCACCGATATATTTAGTTAATGAGTGCATAACAATTGCAGCTCCATGAGCTAAAGGCTTACAAATCACAGGTGAGGCTGTATTATCGATAATCAAAGGTATACCTTTTTTTCTACCAATATCAGCAACTTCTTTAATTGGAAAAACTCGTAAATAAGGATTTGGACAAGACTCACCATAGTAAGCTCTTGTTTTATCATCTGTCAATTTTTCAAAGTTTTTTGGATCTGCAGGATCTGCAAACCTTACTTCGATACCTTGTTGCCTTAAAGTATTCTTAAATAAGTTTACTGTTCCTCCATAAAGATCTGTTGATGCTACAATGTTATCACCAGTTTGTGCTAAATTTTGGATGCACATAGCTGACGCAGCTTGCCCCGAACCAACAGCCACAGCCGCTAATCCGCCTTCTAACGCTGCAACTCTTTTTTCCAGAACGTCCACTGTTGGATTCATGATCCTTGTGTAGATATTCCCAAACTCTTTTAGACCAAATAAGTTTGCTGCAGTTTCAGCATTCTTAAATTGATAAGAAGTAGTTTGATAAATAGGCACAGCAACAGCAGTTGTTGCTGGGTCACTTCTATATTCACCACCGTGTAAACCAATGGTTTCTGGATGTTTAAACTTAGTCATTTTTTCCTCCTTTTTAGTACTTCGACATTATGTCAGGCGTACAATACAGTTCAAATACCTGGTTCAATTTTGAACAATACAAAAAAAAACCACCGGCTAAAGCGGTGGTCTGGAGACTGATCGCTTTAGCTGGATTTTTTAAGCGCTCAGCAATTTGATTTAAATCAGCGCTAGTTAATATTATCAATCTTATATGAATATTGTCAAGTTGATTAAAAATGCTTGATTTCTAGGGATTATTAGTTGATTACCTGGTACCTTTTTGCTCGTGAATTCTTTTGTTATTTTCTCTTTTTTTGCTAATTTGAGTTGTGAAAAAAAAATATTCGATTTTTAGCTTAATTAAAAATGCCTTTTCTAATAACGAGAATTGGCAAAAAATGTGGGAAAGTCCAGAGCCCAAAAAAGGGTATGATGTAATCATTGTGGGTGGTGGAGGTCATGGTTTAGGAACAGCTTATTATCTTGCAAAGGAACACGGCTTTAAGAATATTGCAGTAATAGAAAAAGGCTGGCTTGGTGGCGGCAATACCGGAAGAAACACTACCATAATTAGATCTAATTATTTATGGAATGAGAGCGCGCATTTATATGATCATTCAGTAAAATTGTGGGAAAACTTATCTGAAGAATTAAACTTTAATATGATGTTTAGTCAAAGAGGTGTAATGAATTTAGCGCACAATGAGCATGATATAAAAGAGATGAAAAGAAGAATAAGCGCTAATAGATTAAATGGTCTAGACACTCAATGGATTGATACAAAACAAATTAAAGAATTGGTACCAATAATGAATACAGAAAATTTAAGATATCCAGTGCTTGGCGCTGCATTTCAACCTAGAGGAGGAGTTGCTAGACATGATGCAGTTGCTTGGGGTTATGCATTAAGATCAAATGAGATGGGTGTTGATATTATTCAAAATTGTGAAGTTAAAGATATTAAAACAGACAATCATAAAGTTGAGGGCGTTAATACGTCAAAAGGTTTTATAAAAGCAAATAAAGTTGCTGTAGTTGCATCAGGACACACAAGTGTACTTGCTCAAACAGCTGGAGTAAGGTTACCATTACAAAGCAGACCTTTACAAGCTTTAGTATCAGAACCAATTAAGCCAGTAATAAATACTGTCGTAATGTCCAACGCAGTTCACGCTTACGTAAGTCAATCTGATAAAGGTGAGTTAGTTATAGGAGCTGGAACAGATGGATACAATTCATTTACTCAGAGAGGTGGATACGATGTCATAGAGGAAACAGTGCGAGCTATCGTAGAACTTTATCCAATTTTTGGTAAAATGAAAATGTTACGACAGTGGGGTGGAATAGTTGACATTTGTCCTGACGCTAGCCCCATAATAAGTAAGTGTGAGGTTAAAGGATTATATTTTAATTGCGGATGGGGTACAGGCGGTTTTAAAGCAACTCCAGGCAGCGCAAATATTTTTGCACACACAATAGCTAATGATGAGCCACATAAAATCAACGCAGCATTTAATTTAGAAAGATTTTCTAATGGTAGATTAATTGATGAACATGGTGCAGCTGCTGTGGCCCATTAATTATGATTTTAATAAACTGTCCATACTGCGGGGAACGAGAACAGTCCGAATTTACTAATGGAGGAGAGGCCCATGTAATCAGGCCAAAAGATCCTGATATTTTAAACGATAAAGACTGGGGTCAATATGTTTTTTATCGCTCAAACCCAAAAGGAATTTTTTATGAGCGATGGGTACATTCTCATGGATGTAGAAAATGGTTTAACGCTGTCCGTGACACATCTACCGATACAATATTAAAAATTTATAAGTTAACTGACAATAAGCCAGATATAAGTGAATTCAAAAGTTCTCTTAAGTCACCATCGGGAGAACCGGCAGTAGGATCTGGAAATTTTGCTGTAAAAAAATAAATTATGCCTGCTCTTAAAAATAAAGATTGCAATTATATTTCTAACAAAGAAATTGAAATAACTTTTGATGGAAAATCTTATTATGCTTATGAGGGAGATACAATTGCCTCTGCTTTATTAAGGAATAATATTAAGTTAATTGGAAGAAGTTTTAAATATCATAGGCCAAGAGGAATTTATACATGTGGAATAGAAGAACCAAATGCACTTGTCCAAATTTTAAATGAGCACAACGAGCCTAATACCAGAGCGACGGTAAAAAAAGTATATGATGGAATTAATATCTCCAGTCAAAATCGTTGGCCATCATTATCTTTTGATATAGGATCAATAAACAATATTTTATCTCCAATATTTTCAGCAGGATTTTATTATAAAACTTTTATGGGACCCAAAGGATTTTGGAAAAAAATCTATGAGCCATTAATCAGACGAACAGCTGGTTTAGGAAAGCCACCAAAAAATTTTAGATCAAAAAGCATACATCAAAATCATAACGTTGATATTTTGATAGTTGGAGGTGGTTTAAGTGGGTTGATAGCCGCAAGAAAATTAGTTGATACAGACAATGAAGTCCTTCTCATTGAACAAGATAGTTTTTTAGGAGGAATTTTGAAAAATTCTAATAAAGTAAAACAAATTGATGGTAAAAATGTTTTTGAATGGGTTAAAGAAACTGAAGAATTAATTTTAAAATCAAATAATATAAAGATTTTAAAAAATACCCTTGTAACTACATATAATTTTACTAATCATTTAATAGCTCTGGAAGATAAATATTCAGGAAAAAAAATAGATGTAAGTAAGTCGGAACTTACATTACACAAGATTAGAACAACCCATACTATTTTGGCAAATGGTCATATAGAGAGATTTATTTCATTTAGAAATAATGACTTACCTGGAATTATGCTAGCGTCCTCTTTCGAAAAATATATTGAAAGATATGGAGTAGCACCTGATGAAGAACCAGTAATTTTTACTAATAATTCTTCAACAGTAAGTTTGGTTAAATCATTAATTAATTTAAATTGTAAGCCTAGCGCATACATAGATGCAAGAAAGCAAGAGGATATAGAAGATGAGACAAAAGAATATCTTTCAAAAAACAATATACCACTTTATCCTGAGTCTGAAGTAGAGGGTTGCGAGGGTAATAAAAAAGTTGAAAAAGTTTATATAAGAAACAGCAGCAATAAAATATTATCTATTAATGCTACAATGTTATGTCCTTCGGGCGGCTTTAATCCTGATATACATTTGTTTACACAATCAAAAGGATTAGTTAAGTGGGATGAGAAAATTATTTCATTCAAGCCAGATACTGCTTTCCAAAATACAATTACATTAGGATCAGTAAGTGGAAACTATGAATTTAAAAATCTTTGTAATGAAATTAACAAAAAATTATCATTTTTAAAAGTTGACGATCTAAATCTAGAAATAGAAACAAGTGTAAGAGATGATCTTTCAATAAAAGAATTGTGGGAAACTAAAACTAATAAGAAATCTAAATGGTCTAAATCTTTTATTGATCTTCACAACGATGTTACAACAAAAGATTTAAAACAAGCAATTAATGAGGGATATGATCGAATAGAGCATCTAAAGAGATATACAACCAATAGTATGGGAACAGACCAAGGTAAAATTAGTAGCATTAACTCTCTTGGAATAGTTTCAAAAGTTTTAAATAAAAAAATTTCAGAAGTTGGAACTACTACTTATAGACCGCCTTACGCTCCTTTAAGTTTTGCAGCTATAGCCGGAAGAAGTACCTATGAATTTTATGATCCAGAGAGAAAAACACCTATTCATAATTGGCACATAAAAAATAACGCAGTTTTCGAAGATGTAGGACAGTGGAAACGACCTTGGTATTTTAAAAAAGATGAAACAGAGACTATGCATCAAGCAGTTCAAAGAGAGTCAAAACAAACAAGGCAAACAGCTGGAATTTTAGATGGTAGTACTCTTGGAAAAATTGAAATTAAGGGCAAAGACGCTTTAGAATTTATGAACTTAATGTACACAAATGCTTTTACAAAAATGAAGCCTATGACATCAAGATATGCGCTGATGTTAGGAGAAGACGGCATGATTATGGACGATGGGATAATTTGTAAAATTAATGACAAACATTTTATAGCAACAACAACTTCAGGAGGGGCTCCAAAAGTATTTGCGCATATGGAAGAATTTTTACAAACAGAATGGCCGCATTTACAAGTTTATCTAAATTCAATTACAGAGCAATTTACCACTTTTAATATAAGTGGTCCTAAAGCACGAGAAATAGTTAGTAAAGTATTTTCTGATATCGACTTTGGTAATGATAAATTTCCATTCATGACTTTCAAAATATTTGATTATAAGAACACCCAGGTAAGAATAATGAGAGCAAGTTTTACAGGTGAATTAGGTTATGAGATATATATAAGTCCTCAATATGCTTTAGAACTATGGGAACTAATATTTAAATATGGAAAAGATTTTGATCTCGTCCCATACGGAACCGAGACTATGCATTTATTAAGAGCTGAAAAAGGTTATGTTGTAATTGGACAAGAAACTGATGGAACAGTCACCCCAATAGATATCAATTTTAATTGGATGATAGGTAAGAAGAAAAAAGACTTTATTGGAAAAAGATCTTTAATTAGGAGCGACACAGCTAGAGAAGATAGAAAACAATTAGTGGGTATTGTTCCTTTGGATAAATCTCAATTTATTGAAGAAGGACAGCATATTGTTGAATGTGAAAATTTACCTAATAAAATTAAAACGCCAATAGAATATCTTGGACATATTTCTTCCAGTTATCATAGCCCTAACTTAAATCATTGTATCTCTATGGCTATGATCAAAAATGGAAATAAATTAATGGGTAAGAAGTTATTTGTTTCAACACCTAAAGGAACTAAAAACATTGCTGTGGAAATAGTTAATCCAGTATTCATTGACCCAGAGAATAAGAGGTTAACATCATGACCACATTAATTTCAACGGATAAAGTACATATTACTCAAAAGAATTTTCAGCAGATTTTGATTAGAGGTGATGGAAAGGACCAATTTAATCAAATAATTAACAAAGAGATATCTTTGCAACCCCCTTCCAAAAATCTTGAAATAAAAACTAGTGATAAATATATTTTTGCAAAAAATTCTTTTGACCAGTGGACTTTAGTTTATTTGGTAGAACAGGATTATAAGGAAATTATAAAGACTATTTCTAACTTAAACTCAAATGATGAAATTCTTGTCTCTGACTATTCATATGGTCAAGTGTATTTTGAAGTATCAGGTGAAAATAAAAATGAGTTTTTAAACAAATTAACTCAATTCGATCTTCGTAATAAAAAGTTTCCAGATCTTTCAATGGCACAAACTTTAATAGCTAGAATAAATTGCTATATATACAAATTGAACAATAAATATATTATAACTTGTAATAAGTCATACGAGGACTATTTTAAAGATAGATTAACTGACTTAATTAACTTGTAGATTATTTTTTCGACCACACATATCTCGACGATAAAGGACGCCTTGCATTAAATGCATAAAATATTATTGCAAATGTAATAACTCCTCCGCCAATTAAAGTCTTTAAAGTTGGGACCTCATTAATTCCAAATACTGGTAACCAAACCCAGAAAATTCCACCTAAGACCTCTGTAAGCGAAAGAAGAGTTAAATCTGTAGCTGGTAGATCTTTTGATTTTATAGAAAATAATATAAGCCCAGAACACACTAAAAAACCATGCAACGCAGAAAGAGACGAATTTTTCACTGAAATAAAAATATTGTTATCATTAAATATAAGTACCAAAATTGCTACAGCTGCACAGAAAATTCCTGCTATAGCTACAGTAGTAAATTTTGGAGTTTTTTTCCTCCACCTTAGTGAAACAGTAAATCCCGCAAAACCTAAAGAAGACAACAGGCCATTAATTAAACCAAATAAAGAACCTTCCCCTTTGCTATCTAAAGACATAAATATTATACCTCCAGCAGCTACTATTATTGATATCAATGTTGTCTTTGAAATCTTTTCTCTCAAAAAAATATATGCTAAAATTGCAGCTACAAATGGTTGAGTTGCAAGCATCATCATAGTTACAGCAGCAGTAGTAGTTGTAATAGAAAGAATAAAGGATATATTAGCAATTCCAAGACTCACACCACCAATTAGTCCAGATAAACCAATTTTATTATAATTTTTTGTAAATTTAAAACCTTCAATTAAAAATAAATAAATATTTAAGACTAAAAAAATTACTGAACCTCTAAAAAAAAGATATTGCCAAGGAATTAATTGTGCATCGTCTATATATCTTACAACTAAAGGTCCAAAAGACCAGAATAGTCCTGCGATTAAAACAATTAATATGGCTGAACTATTTTTTATCATTTATATTATTAGACAGATCAACTCCTGTATCGGGGTCAAGTTCGATACCTAGGGGAGTAATATCTTTCGGCAAAGGCGTAAAAGTTGAGTCAGGATTTTCTTCATATTTTCTTTTATTTATTCTAAAAATTCCAAAAATAGTGATTACAATAAAAAAAACAAGAAGATGAATAAAGAATCCATTAGGTCCAAAAATATTCATTAAAATTGAACATATAATAGGCCCAGCTATTGCTCCTAAACCAAATATCATATTTAAACCAGCTCCAGCTGCAACAAACTTTTCTTTTGGAATATAATCATTCACTAGTGCTAGATTTAAAGCGAATAATGGAAGCGTCATTCCAGACAAAAGAATTATGAAAATAAATAATTTTGTTTTATCCATGGTTGTTTCTGTTGAAAAATAATTAAATCTGAACATTTCTTCTACAAAAAGATTTTCAAAGGAAATTCCAGATGCCATGATTGAAAGAACAGCAAACATAGATGATGCCAAACAACATCCAATAATCACAATTCTTCTATCATAATTGTCTGACAAAGAGCCTATGGGCCACTGAAAAAGTGCTCCTGCTAGTGTTACTGAAAATAACAATATAGAAACCTCCAATACTGTTAAATTCATCGTTACAGCATAAACTGACAACATAGTGAACATTGCTGAAAATATGAAGCCTGAGCAAAATGTGGAAAAACTTCCAAAAGGTGAAATTTTAAAAAGCTCTTTAATCTTGATTGAGCTAGTTTTTTTAAATGTGGGAGGTTTTCGTTTTGTAAGAAGTATTGGAATTAAGGCCATAGAAAATAATAAAGAAATTAATATAAAAGGCTCATAGTTTTTAGGGCTACTTACGTTTAACAATAAGTTTCCCAAAGCCATAGCAAAAAAAGTAACAAACATGTAAAGAGATAAAACTTTTCCTCTTGTTTTATTAGTAGCTCTGTCGTTTAACCAACTTTCAACAATTATAAGAATTCCGATCATGCTAAATCCAGTTAAAAATCTTGCCAACGTCCAGATAATTGGATCTACAAAAACTACGTGAACTAAAGAACTTAAAGATGCCATTGAAGCAAAAGCTGCAAACACTCTTATATGACCCACCTTACTTACAAGATTTGGGATGATATTGGCGCCAATGAAATAACCAATAAAATAACCAGACATCATTGTGCCTGTTGCAATAAAATTAAAGTTTTCTAATACCGCTCTGATTCCAAGAAGGTTTCCTTGAAAACCATGAGAAAGCATAATTACTGCAAACCCGGTAAAAAGAGCCCAAGAATTTTTTATAATTTTATACATGGTGGAAAGCCATTATGCTTTCTCACAGACAAAAGCAATAGTCTTTTTACATGTTTCCGTATTTGGGACCACCACCACCTTCGGGAGCAACCCAGGTGATATTTTGAGAGGGTTCTTTGATATCACAGGTCTTACAATGAATACAATTTTGGGAGTTTATAACAAATTTTTCTTTTTGAATTTCGTA
>CETM01054189.1_pt1 | contig 16772 bp, 14 predicted proteins | sample 361451 | NCBI WGS metagenome assembly CETM01 (sample SAMEA2622690, study PRJEB7988) | marine metagenome | isolation source: saline water (ENVO:00002010), including
TCATTAAAAGATTTTTTTTATAACAATCATAAAGAAAGAGTTAATCCAGAAAATTTTATTGAGGAAGATATAAAAAAAATAATCTTCAATTATGCGGTAACTTTTCCAAAAATCGATTTTTTTGTATCACTAAATAAAAAAATAATTCTTGAGGCACCTATTGAAGATGAGCTTTCTAAAGATAAAATTATTTCCAGAATAGGTAATATGTTTAATAAGAAAATTGCTAAATCACTTATTAAAGAAGAATTTGAAACAGAAGAAATTGGAATCCAAGTTTACTATAGCAATACAACGGAACTCTATAAAAAAAACAATAACCAATTTATTATTGTAAATAATAGACCAGAGAACTTTAGAGAAATCAAAACGATTTTCAATGATTTATACACGAAGTCTTTTGAGGTAGATAGATATCCTTATTTCTTTGTTTTTTTAAGTTATGATGAAAATGCCGTTGAAAAAAATAAAGTTGAGAAAATATTAAAAAGTTTATTACTTAGGTCCTTTGCAAAACAAATTTATAAAATTATTGAAACACAAGATAATAAAAAGAACTCTATTAATTCAGCTGTAAATGTCCATGAACATTTTCAAATTATTGAATCAAAAAATGGAATTATTATAAAAAATATTAAAAATAACAAAAAAGTCGAGATTTCAATATCCAATATTCAGAGACTTTTTAAGTAATTTAATTAATTTTTTTAGCTGGAGAATTTATTATCTGTGCCTTAAGATTTTCATTAACCTCTTCCACATCACGCATTTCTGAGTCCATTACTTCTTTTATATTTGGTATAGATTCTGCAACATCAGCCCCAGTCATCAAGTTAATTTCTGACTGACTAAAATCACCTGCACTATTAGTATTATTAAATAACAATGCCTGTAGTTCTCTACTTGGTTGCTGAGGAGTTGGTCTAACCTCTCCTTCAGCGGGAGGTCTTAAATTATATTCGGGAGGTATTATTAAATTTGGTTTTGTGAGGATAGTAAATTCATCTGGAGGCATTTTATCAGTACCCAGCACCTTAGCAAGCTCACTTCCACAACCGGATAAAAAGATTGGTAGTGATAAAACCATAACAATTATTAATTTTTTTATCATATTTTAAGCTCCTAATTCTTGTTAGACAAAATGAACTGGCAAATTATAAACAAGATTACACCTATAACAATAAACATGTCTGCGACATTAAATATATACCAAGAAAAACCTTTTGCATGAAGAGAAATAAAATCTACAACTGCGCCATATCTAAATCTATCGAATACATTACCTAATGCACCGCCAATTATAAAAGAAATACCTAACCTTGAAACTAATAGTGACTCATTTTTAACAATTTTTAAAAGAAAAATGATGATGATTATTGAAAGACTAATTAATACCCACTTCTGAAAATTACCACCTCCGGCAAATAACCCGTATGATATTCCTGTATTAAAAACTAGTATGAAATCTAAATACTCATTAACATATATTTTTTCGACAACACCATCCTTAAAGATAGATATAATTTTATTTTTACTTAAAAAATCAAATAGCAAAATACAGGAAGATGAGAAAATAACAAAAAAATAAACTTTAATGTCCTTTAACATTAATTTCTCTCATTACATCAGCATCGCGAAGACTTAAATCAGGATAATCATTATCTGTTCCAACTTCGGGTAGTATTTTCCATGATCTATTACATTTATTTCCCTCAGCAATTTCACAAATCACCGAAACATCACTAATATCATCCAAAGTGAAAGCGTTTTTAGGACCCTCTTCACTTCTTAATTCCGCCTGAGAGGTGATAAATATTTCAGGCAAATCAATATTTCTTAATAACTCGATATAATCCTCATCAGAAACAAAGACTATTGGTTTTGCCTCAAGACTAGAACCAATTCTTTTTTCTTTTCTTTCAAGCTCAATTGCTCCAGTTACCACCTTTCTTATTGATCGAATATTTTCCCATTTTTCAAATAATTTATTATTATTCCAAATATCTCTTGTCTTTAAAAATTCCATTTCATGAACGGAGTTATTTATTTCTGGGAATCTCGACTTTCTAACTTCCTCAGTCGTAAAACACAAAATTGGGGCAAACCATGTAACTAAATAATTAAAAAGCAAATCAAGAACTGTTCTAGTTGATTTTCTAATATTACTTTTTTGACTATCGCAATAAAGAGTATCCTTCCTAATATCAAAATAAAAAGAAGATAAATCAAGATTAGAAAAATTCAATAATGTCTGAAATACTGACTTTAAATCATAATCTTCATATGCCTTTCTTACTTCTATATCTATCAAATAAAGTTTATGAAGAATGTATTTCTCTAACTCAGGCATATCTTCATAATCGACGATTTCATCTTGAGAAAAGTTATTCAGATTTCCAAGTAAAAAACGGAATGTATTTCGAATTTTTCTATAAGATTCAACATTAGCTCTCATTATATCCTGACCAACTCTCAAATCATCTGTGAAGTCGGAAGACACAACCCACAATCGTATAACGTCAGCACCATACTGATTTATTAAATCTTCTGGTTTAGTAACATTCCCAAGAGATTTGGATTCTTTTTTTCCGTCCTTATCAACAACGAAACCATGAGTTAATACCTGCTTAAATGGAGCTTTACCCTTTGTTCCGCAACCAATAAGTAAAGAAGATTGGAACCAGCCTCGATGCTGGTCTGATCCTTCTAAATACAAATCCGCAGGAAAACCTATTCCTTCATCGCCCTCAAGCACAAAAGCTTGTGTTGAACCTGAATCGAACCACACATCAAGAATGTCATCAATTTTTTCCCACTCATCTGAATTGTAATTATCACCTAATATTTCTTCAGAGGTTAGCTCAAACCATGAGTCAGAGCCTTTTTCCTTAAATTTAGCGAATATTTTCTCATTAATTTCTTTATCCTTAAGAATTTCACCTGTTTTTTTATTCAAAAATATTGCTAAAGGCACTCCCCATGCTCTTTGGCGCGAAACTACCCAGTCTGGTCTATTATCAACCATAGATTTAATTCTATTTTTTCCTCTCTTTGGGATCCACTGAACACGGTCTATTTCAGATAAAGATTTTTCTCTAAGGTTATTTTTTTCCATAGAAATAAACCATTGAGGTGTATTTCTAAATAGGAGAGGTGCTTTAGATCTCCAACTATGCGGATACTGGTGACGAAGTTTTCCTTTTGCAAATAAAGCATTAGCATTAATTAATTCCTTTATTACAGATCCATTTCCATCCCCATATGAGCCATCATCTTCATAAACTCTTTTTCCAGAAAAGAACTTAACACTTGGGAGGTAAACCCCTTCATCATCAATCATAAATGGTGCTTCAATTCCATTTTTTGATGCTAAATCATAATCATCCTGACCATGACTTGGAGCAATATGAACAAAGCCTGTTCCTGTTTCATCAGTTACAAACTCACCCTCAAGAAGTGGTACTTGAAATTCATACCCTAAAGATTTAAAAGGATGCTCACAAATTAGGTTTTCAATATTATCAATATTTTTAATAAATTTTATTTTGGTCTTTGAAGCGTTTTCTAAGTTTTCTTTTAAGGTGTTATTTATGATAATTTTTTCACCAATATTTGCTAGGCTTCCTTCCTCTATTTCCACAACTTCGTAAAGGCCGTATTCATATTTTGAGGAATAAGCAATTGCTCTATTAGCTGGTATAGTCCATGGAGTAGTTGTCCAAATTAAGATGCTTGAATTCTCGTATTCAGTTTCTTTTGTTATTAATGGAAATTTGACCCAAATAGTTGGTGATACATGTTCTTTGTATTCTACCTCAGCCTCAGCAAGAGCAGTTTTTTCTACAACTGACCACATAACTGGCTTTGAACCACAATAAAGATCATCATTCATTAAAAATTTATGAAATTCTCTGACAATTATTGCTTCTGACTCAAATTCCATTGTTGTGTATGGGTTTTCCCATTCACCAAAGACGCCCAATCTTTTAAATTCTTCTTTTTGAATATCTATCCATTTTTTTGCAAATACTCTGCATTCACTTCTAAACTCATTAATAGGAACTTCTTCTTTGGATTTACCTTTTTCTCTATATTGTTCTTCAATCTTCCATTCGATAGGAAGGCCGTGACAATCCCAACCTGGTCTATAAATTGCATCAAAACCGGACATTTGTTTAGATTTCACAATAATATCCTTTAAAATTTTGTTAAGAGCAGTCCCCATATGTAAGTTTCCATTAGCATAGGGCGGTCCATCATGAAGAATAAACTTGTCTTTACCCTCTGAAGATTTCCTTATAGCTGCATAAGTTCCTATCTCATTCCAATTATCAAGCAGTTTAGGTTCATTTTCGGGTAGTTTTGCCTTCATTGGCAGATCGGTCTTTGGTAAAAGAAGAGTATCCCTATAATCAGTAATTTTTTTTTCTTCAGACATTTATATACCCAATATTTCGCGTGCTTTTTTTGAATCCATATCAATTTGTTTTTTCAATAAATCAACGCCTTCAAATTTTTTTTCTTCTCTAATGAATTCTATGAATGAAACTACTATATCCTTACCATAAATGTCTTTTGAAAAATCAAATATATAGGTTTCTAAAAGCAACTTTTCGCCTTTAAAAGTTGGCCTAATACCATAATTTGCAATTCCATTATAAAGATCACCTTCTATATCAACATTTACAGCATAAACTCCGAATTTAATTTTTAAAAAATCATTTACCTCAAGATTTGCAGTTGGAAATCCAATTTCCCTTCCTCGTTTATCACCTCCAATAACCTTACCCTTTATCAACCATTTATGACCAAGCATTTTCTCCGCTTCCTTAAAGTCACCTACTTGTAAAAGAGCTCTAACATTTGATGATGATAATACAGATTCATCTTTTTTTTGTTTTTCTACAACTTTAACGGAAATATTATGTTCGGAACAAATTCTTTCCAAGTCCTCAACGCCTCCAGCTCTATTTTTTCCGAACCTGAAATCATAACCTACAACAATTGATGAAGGTTTTATTTTTTCAATTATAATTTCCTTAATAAATTCTACAGGCGTTCTTTCAGACATTTCTTTATTGAAATCTAAAATAACAAAGCACTCCATTCCAAGCATTTCCAATAAATGTTCTTTGGTTTTTAAATCTGATAGATAAAAATCCTCAGAGTCCTTGTTAAAAAACTTTCTAGGATGTGGCTCAAATACAATAACACCTGCATAGGATGAATTTTTGATAGAAATATCCTTTGTAATATCAATAATTTCTTTATGTCCTAGATGCACTCCATCAAAATTACCTAACGCAAAAACACCGCCAGACTTAATAATTTTGGTATCATTTTTTATAACTAACATTAAAAATACTTACCAACTAAATTCATTTATAAAAAAATTAGGATATATTCCTTTATTCTCTATCGATTCTAAAATTTTATCCTTACTATTATTAGAAAATAACCCTCCGAGAACTAAAATGGAATCTAAGCCAATATAATTTGCACCTTTTATATCTGTCTCCAACCCATCACCAACAACTAAAATTTTATGCTCATTTAAACTACTATTTTTTTTAACCATTTCTATAGCTTCCTTGAAAATTGGTGAAAAAGGTTTTCCAATATTTACTACCTTTCCGCCTATTTCTTCATAAGTTTTTGAAATTAATCCAGCACATGGAATTAACTTATTGCCACGTTGAACTAAAAGATCGGGGTTTGCGCATACTAAAGTCATTTCTCTTTCTTTAGCAGAATTTAGAAGATCTAAATAATCATTTTCATCCTCGATTTCATCATTAAAAAGACCAGTTACAAAGATGAAATCAGAATCATTAAAATCTACCCTATTAACATTTGTTCCTTCGAAAATATTCAAGTCTCTTTCAGGTCCAATATGATAACAATTTTCACCAAATATTTTTTCATTAAGTGATTTCATTGTTAAATCACCTGAGGTTATTATTCCGTCATAGCATTCATCTTTGAAACCTAATTTATCCAAAACACCGCTAACATAAGATGATGGTCTTGGAGCATTAGATAATAGAATCACAACATTATTAAGCTTTTTAAAATTTAACAGGCATTCATTAACCCCTGGAAATAGCTCTTGTCCATTATGAATTACACCCCAAATATCACATATCAAAGCATTGTATTGATTTGATATTTCAGAAAAATTATTAATTTCTTTTAAGCTTTCAAATTTATTTCCCATTTGCAATTCACTAATGTAACTATCATATTCAGTCAACTATTGGTTCATTTAGTTTTAAAGCTCTGGTAGGTTACTAATATAAATAGGAGTGATTTATGAGTTTATTTAATTTAAAAGGTAAGAATGCCTTAATCACAGGATCAACAAAAGGCATCGGAGAAGCTATAGCAAGGCAATTTTCAAATCACGGAGCAAAAGTTGTTATATCAAGTCGAAAAGAAGATTTATGTGAACAAGTATGTAATGATATAAATAATAAAAATGTTGATAGCGCTGTTTCCATTCCATGCAATATCAATCACAAAGAACAACTAGAAAATCTTGTTAAAGAAACAAATAAGCAGCTTGGAGAAATTGATATTTTAGTTTGTAATGCAGCTGTAAATCCTTTTTTTGGATCTTCACTAGACATACCGGATGCAGCTTTTGATAAAATTTTAAGTGCAAATATAAAATCTAATCACTGGCTATGTAATCTTGTGCTTCCACAAATGATCAAAAAAAAAGATGGTGTAATTATTATAATTTCATCAGTTGGAGGATTAAAAGGGTCAGAGCTACTGGGTGCATATAGCATATCAAAAGCCGCGGATATGCAGTTAGCAAGAAATATAGCTGTCGAACATGGACCTAGCAATATTAGAGCAAATTGTATTTCACCAGGATTAGTAAAAACATATTTTGCAAAAGCACTTTGGGATAATCCAGAAATTCTTAAGAACACAACATCAAAAGCACCTCTTAGAAGAATCGGCATGCCAGACGAAATCGCTGGTGCTGCAGTTTTCTTAGCAAGTGATGCAGGGGCTTTTACAACTGGGCAAAATTTTATAATTGATGGTGGAGTCACTATCACATAGGAATATATAAATGAAAGTTCTACTATTAGGTGAAAAATGTAATCCATATCTACCTATATTCAAAAAGAATTTAGATGAAAGCTGGAATATTTCTACCTGGAAACCTGAAGAAGGAAGCGATACTCTTATTGAAAAATACAAAAAAGCAGAAATAATCGTTACTGGTTTTGATGCTATGAACAGAGGTAATATCTTTAAACATATTCCGGAAGCCAAAAAATTAAAATTACTTCAAATACCATTTGTTGGAGTGGATTGGCTTGATAGATCTTTTATACCTTCGAATGTTATGATTGCTAATGCATCGGGTCATGAAATAGCAATGGCAGAATACTGTATTGGAACAATGCTAGCTTTGGCATTGGATATTTTTAATGTTGATAAGTCATTTAGGAATGGTTCTTGGGAAAATTGGCCTGGGCTTACATTCACAAAATCAACAAACAATGAAATTTATGGAAAAACACTAGGTATTATAGGTTATGGATTAATTGGCCAGGAATGCGCAAAAAGGGCAAAAAGCATGGGTATGAAAGTTATGGGAGTAAATAGAAAATCAAAAGATACGATACCTCCCAATCTTGATTGGCATGGGACTAGTGATCAAATTGATGATTTACTTGAAGAAAGCGATTATATCCTTCTTGCATGTGATTTAAATAAAACAACACACAATCTCATTAACAAAAAAACACTAAGTAAAATGAAAAAAGACTCATTTCTTATCAATATTGCAAGAGGAAATGTTTGTAATGAGACAGATTTATATCAATGCTTGAAAGATAATAAAATAGGAGGTGCAGCAATAGATACTTGGTGGGTTTATCCCTATACCAATAAAGCAAATAAAAACCCAATGCCTTCAAATTTACCTTTCCATGAATTACCTAATGTAATTATGTCCCCTCATAATTCTTCAAATTCATTGGAATCTGATATAAGAAGGGCTGAATTTATGTTCAAAAACTTTTTGGCATTTAAAAACGATAATGAAGTTCCTGGATTTGTTTTCTATGGAACAGGTAATAAAGTAGAGGTATAATAATAATATGAATAATTCAGATAAAAAAATTGAAAGAATTACTGTTTTAGCAAAAGATTTCACCCCGGCTGCTATGGAATTTCATAAAAAAAATATGAGCGCTAAAGGCTATAGAATGGAAGGAACAATTGTTCCAAGAAGATTTCAAATTATTGAGGGTGTTGATGATGCAAAAGACTTATTTGAGGGTGAAGAGTATTATGCTGTTACTTTTGTAAAAGAATAATTTACTCAAGTATTTTATTCTTAATTACATCAACTACTTCTAAACCTATATTAAGTTCTTTGACTACAAAATCTTCTATTTTTTCATACCTGCCCTCAATTTCATTAAACGCAGCATTAATATAATCAATTCTTGCTTCAAAAAGAGGTTTAATCTTATCAGAAATAGTTTTATTCCAATTATTGCCTGATGTTGGGCCTTTATAATATTTATTAGTTAAGAGATAATCTTCAATAATGATATCTTTTTTAACACCCATTAAACCAAGAAGAAGTAATGAGGCAAAACCTGTTCTATCTTTACCTGCAAAACAATGGAAAACCATTGGTATTTCGCCAATAGCAATATTCTTGAGAAATAGAGAGTATTTTTCTTTATGTTGATTTACGTAAAAAACATAATGGCTTTGAAGAGCACTCGCTAATTCTTCACTAGTTACATTTTCTTTTGAGGATAACTCTTGCAAATCTTGTGTTCCTAAAGTTTTGATTGGTATGTGTAATAATTTAGGATAAGAATCTTGATTAAAAAGAGATGGATTTTCAATCATTTCAGCATCGCTTCTAAAGTCGCAAATTGTTTTAATTCCTAAATCTTTAATGATGTTGATGTCTGATGAAGATAAATTTGATAAATGGTCAGATCTAAAAATTAATCCTTTTTTTATTTTAGCTCCATTTGAGGTCTCATAACCTCCTAAATCTCTAAAATTAGTAGCTCCTTCAAGATCAATATTTCTTTTCAATTAAGCCTCCCTTTTGGTAGCGGGGGAGGGATTTGAACCCCCGACAAACGGATTATGATTCCGCTGCTCTGACCAACTGAGCTACCCCGCCGTAAAATGTCACCATTAATCCACTAAAGTTAATAATGTCAACAATACTTATTAGGTTATCCATCCACCTCCAAGAACTCTAGATGAATTATTTATATCATAAAAGACACAAGCTTGACCTGGAGATACACCCTCCACTTCCTCCTCAAAATTAACGCATAATCCTTTATTTGAAATAAATAAATTAGCTAGTTTTGGTTCTTGCGTGGAACGAATTTTGGCTTTTATTTTTATTTTCTTATTTCCCATTTTATTAAATTCATTTCCACCAATCCAATTAACGTCACGGATATAAATATTTCTTTTTCTTAGATCTTCTTTTGAACCAAGAATTACATCATGATTTTCTGGGTTAATTTCAATAACATATAATGGAACTCCAGTTGCAACACCTATACCTTTTCTTTGGCCGATAGTGAAATTTACAATTCCTTGATGCGTTCCAAGTACATTTCCATCAATAGATTTTAATTGACCGGGCTTGAGGTTATTAGGATCAATTCTTTTTAAAACTTCTGTATATTTTCCGTCAGGAACAAAACATATATCTTGACTATCAGGCTTATCAGAAACAGTTAAACCGATTTCTTTAGCAAATCCCCTTATTTCTGATTTTTTAAAGGAACCAAGTGGAAATCTTAAAAATTCTAGCTGCTCCTTAGTTGTTTTAAATAAAAAATAACTTTGATCTTTTTCTGCGTCCTTTGCGCGAAACATTTGACGATCTTCATTGTTTGATTGTGTTATAATATAGTGACCAGTTACAAGAGCCTTCGCATTTAATCCTTTTGCTGCAGCAAACAAATCATCAAATTTAATCCTCTCATTACATAATACACATGGTATTGGAGTTTCACCATTTTGATAAGACTCTGAAAAACTATCAATGACTTTTTCTTTAAAAATATCTTCATAATTTAGTACATAATGAGGAATTTTTAGATCTGCAGCTACTTTTCTAGCATCTTGAATATCTTGACCAGCACAACAACTTCCTTTTTTACTTATTGATGAACCTGATTCATATAACTTTAATGTTATACCAATAACAGAATAACCAGCATTTTTTACTAGTGCGGCAGCTACAGATGAATCAACACCTCCACTCATAGCAACAACAACCTTGGTTTCCTCTGGTTTTCCATTTATATCTAGATCTATAATTGGTAGCATTTTAAGAACCTTTATATCATCAATATTTATAGTCCAATATCGTTGATATATTCAACAATTTATAAATAATTAATTATTTTGAATTATGTTATATATCTAACTAGCAGAATGAACCAATATAAAAAAATAATTAATGAAATGATTTCTTTATCTTTCCTGGCTGGTGAGGAAATAATGGAGCTTTACAACAATAAGCTCAAACAAGAAATAAAAGATGATCAATCACCAGTTACTGAAGCAGATTTGATTTCAGACAATTTAATTTGTAAAGGTCTCGAAAAGAAGTTTCCTAAAATTATGTGTATTTCTGAGGAGAGTTATAAAAAAAAAGATATTGTTAATGTTAATAGCACTTTTTTTCTAATTGACCCGCTTGATGGTACGAAAGAATTCATAAAGAGAAATGATGAGTTCACGGTTAACATTGCTTTAATAATAGACAAAAAAGCTAAATTTGGTGTTATTTATGCACCCGCAAAAAAAGTAATGTTTTACACCAACGAAGAAGGAAAATCATTTCAACTAAATATAGGTTCAAAAGAAAAAAAATTTAAAATTGAAAACTCTATTGAAATTAACGTATCAAGAAAAAAAGAAAAAATTGTTTCAATTATGAGTAGATCTCATAACAATAAAAATACTGACGAATATCTAAAAAAATATACTGTTGAAAAGAAGATAATATGTGGATCCTCTCTTAAGTTTTGTCTAGTTGCAAATGGAACTGCAAGTATCTATCCAAGACTTGGTCCAACACGCGAATGGGACACTGCCGCAGGACATGCAATATTGAATGGTGCAGGTGGAACAGTTAAAAAATTAAATGGAGATGAATTTATATACGGAAAACTTGATAGAGATTTTTTAAATCCAGAATTTATTGCAACCAATTTTTAAGTCCTGTAGTATTTTTTTGCATATTTGGAGTATTCATGAAATTCAGAACATATCTATATATTTTTACTATAATAATTATGGGTATATATTTTTTTTCAGACATTAATAATAAAAAAAATATTGAACTGAGTAGTAAAGATACTAAGAGTTTTGAAACAAAAAAATTAAAATCTATTTTTGCTAATATTAACCAAGATAGAATAATTAATGCAGATGATGAACCTGGTTCGTGGTTATCTTATGGAAGAAACTATGAGGAACAAAGGTACTCCCCCCTAACACTCATTAACAAAGATAATATTGGTGATCTTGAATTAGCTTGGTCATTTGATATGAACAGCACAAGAGCTCTTGAGTCAACTCCAATAATCGTTGATGGTAAAATGTTTGTTACAAGTGAGTGGAGTATTGTATATGCAATAGACGCAAAAACAGGGTCTGAAGTTTGGTATTATGACCCTCAGGTTCCCAAAGAATGGGGACGAAAAGCATGTTGTGATGTAGTAAATAGAGGTGCTGCAGTCTGGAAAGGTTTTGTATATTCTGCAACTCTTGATGGCAGATTAGTAAAATTAAATGCCAAAACAGGAGAGCTCATTTGGGAAATAGATACTCTAATTGATCGATCTCGGGATTATACTATTACTGGAGCGCCTAGGATTGCAAATAATTTAATTTTCATTGGAAATGGTGGTGCTGAATATGGTGTTAGAGGTTATGTCTCAGCTTTTGACACAGAGACCGGTAATTTAGTTTGGAGATTCTATACCGTTCCTGGTGATCCATCCCTTCCTTTCGAACATGAAGAAATGAAACTGGCAGCAAAAACCTGGAAAGGTGGCGAATGGTGGAAAATTGGTGGTGGTGGTACAGTATGGAATTCGATTGTTTATGATCCCGAGTTTAATCAAGTTTATATTGGTGTAGGAAATGGAACACCTTGGACAAGAGTAATAAGGTCTCCAGGTGGTGGAGATAATTTATTTCTGTCATCAATAGTTGCGCTTGATGCAGATACTGGAAAAATGAATTGGTATTACCAAACAACCCCAGGAGATAATTGGGATTACACTGCTGTACAGGATATGATGCTAGCTGATATCAAAATCGATGGAATAAAAAGAAAAGTTATTATGCAGGCACCAAAAAATGGCTTCTTTTATGTTTTGGATAGAAAAAATGGGGAGCTCTTGAGAGCGCATAAATATGCTGAAGTAAATTGGGCAACACATATTGATATGAAAACTGGAAGACCTGTTGAAAATAAAGATAAAGATTACCTCGAAGAAAAGCAATGGATTTTACCCGGAGCTTTAGGTGGCCATAATTGGCAAGCAATGTCATACGATCCTGATTTAGGTTTAGTATACATTCCTACTCAAATTGCTCCAACTATTTATAAGATGACTGAAGAATGGCAAAAAACAGGAAAACTAAAATATAAACCAAATTCATGGAATACAGGAGTAGAGTTAGCAAAATATTTAAATTTAGCCTTAACCACTCCTGATGTTCCAATTCCTACTGGTTCCTTACAGGCATTTGACCCAATAACTGGTGAAACAAAATGGGAAGTAATGTATCCGCAACATTGGAATGGTGGAACGATGTCAACAAAAGCTGGTATAACATTCCAAGGAAATGGTATGGGTATGTTTAATGCGTACGATTCATCATCTGGTAAGATTTTATGGTCTAAAGACATTCAAACTAGTATGTTAGCTCCACCAGTAACATTTTTAATTGATGGGGAGCAATACATTGCCATTTTAGCTGGAACCGGCGGAGGAAATAATCATGGTGGTGATACACTTGGGTTTCATGCAGAGCATCTTGCATCATTAAAATATGGAAATGCTGGCAGATTATTAGCCTTTAAATTAAATGGTGGAAAAACCTTACCAAGATTAGATTTATTGGATAAATCTATACCTCAACAACCAACACTGGCTTCAACTGAATTTCAAATTTCTAGAGGAACCGAGCTTTATGGCGAATACTGTGCTTTTTGTCATGGAACAGCAGTAAGAGCTGGTCCAGCATTACCTGATCTAAGAATGATGAAAAATGACAGTCATCAGTTGTTTAAAGAAATAGTTTATGAAGGAATTTTGAGTGATAATGGAATGGCGGCCTTCTCTGATGTTTTATCAGAAAATGATGTTGAAAGTATTTATCATTACATTGTAAAAACAGCTTCAATTGACAGACAAATTCAATTAGAACAAAGTAATTAAAATTAAATAAGGTATTTTTAAATGGGTCATCCAAGTTTAGATCGAGCCTCGGCAACAGCAATTAATGTCATTGCAATATTAATTCTACTTTTACTAACCACATATTTAATCATTATAAGTAATGACGATATTGTCATTAAGGAAATTGAAATCAATAATGAGACTTATATTGATGAAGATAGTTTATACGGAAATATTGACACTCAAAGAATTATCAAAGCAAATAATGAGCCTCACAATTGGCTTTCACATGGTAGAGATTATAATGAACAACGTTACTCACCACTTAACCAAATTAATACCAAAACAATTAAAAACTTAGAACTGGAATGGTCTTTAGATATGGGTACTACTCGAGGTCTTGAGGCTACACCAATAGTAGATAATGGTATAATGTTTGTCTCAAGCACATGGAGTGTTGTTCATGCGGTAGATGCCAAAACTGGAAAAGAATTATGGGTATATGATCCAGATGTTCCGAGAAGCTGGGCTCGCAAAGTATGTTGTGATGTTGTAAATCGAGGTGTGGCAGTATGGAAAGGTAAAGTTTATTTTGGAACAATTGATGGACGACTTATTTCCTTGGACGCAAAAACAGGTGAGGAAATCTGGCAGATTAACACCCTTATTGATACAGATAAAGATTACACTATTACTGGAGCTCCTAGAGTTGCAAATGGTTTGGTTTATATTGGCAATGGTGGAGCCGACATGGGAGGTGTTAGAGGTTATGTATCAGCTTACAATACTAGTGATGGTAGTTTAAAATGGCGTTTTTTTACTGTTCCAGGTGATCCCTCTTTACCATTTGAACATCCTGAACTTGAAATGGCAGCTAAGACCTGGACGGGTCAATGGTGGACAATGGGAGGTGGGGGAACTGTATGGAATTCAATAGTCTATGATCCTGAATTTAATCAATTGTATATTGGTACTGGGAATGGATCACCATGGAATCAGCAAATAAGATCTCCTGAAGGTGGTGATAATCTATTTCTTTCTTCCATTGTTGCTTTAGATGCTGATAACGGAAAAATGAATTGGTACTATCAAACAACTCCTGAAGAAAGATGGGATTATACAGCTACACAAGATATTATGTTAGTTGATCTTGAAATTGATGGGGTCAACAGAAAAGTCTTAATGCAAGCTCCAAAAAATGGTTTCTTTTATGTTATTGATCGAAAAACTGGTGAATTAATTCGAGCTAATAATTATGTAAGAACGAATTGGGCAACCCATGTAGATTTAAAAACTGGTAGACCTGTGCTTAACCCTGATAAGGATTACTATGAAAAAGCAATTTGGTTATTACCTGGAACTTTTGGAGGACATGGCTGGCAAGCAATGTCATATGACCCTGATCAGAAACTAGTATTTATTCCCACAATGGAAATCGCTGCAGTTCACAAAGTTAAAGATACTTTCAAAGAAACTGGTTTGTTTAAAATGCAACCTGAAACTGTTAACTCTGGAACGGAATTTAATTTGTTTCAAACCATACCAGATATGTCAGATGGTGAGAGTATTCCTCCAATAACAGGAGAATTGATTGCTTTTGATCCAGTATCAGGCAAAACAAAATGGAAAGTAAAACATGAACAGTTTTGGAATGGCGGCCCTCTTACAACTGCCGGGGGTTTAGTGTTCCAGGGAAATGGATCAGGTTTTTTTGAAGCTTATAATTCAAAAAATGGTGAATTATTATGGTCAAGAAATGCTTGGATAGGAATCATGGCCCCACCAATTAGTTACATGATTGATGGAGAGCAGTATATCAGTATTTTAGCAGGTGATGGAGGAGCTAGTAATTTTCTTGGAGATAATTTTGGTGAATGGGATGGTAAATTAGCGTCAATTAAATATGGAAATTATGGTAAACTTTTGACTTTTAAGTTAGGTGGAAAATCAAAAATTGAAGCACTTCCAGAAAAAGATTTAACAATTCCAAAACAACCAATACTAAACGCTAGTTTTGAAGATATTAGCGCTGGACTTGATATTTACGCTAACTATTGTGCAATTTGTCACGGTAGTGGCGTTCATGGAAAGGCAATTGCTGATTTAAGATATATGAGTCAAAGTACACATGAAAATTTCAAAAATATAGTTTTTGACGGAATGCTTGAGGATAATGGAATGAAAGGTTTTTCTGATATATTAACTGAACAAAATGTTTATGAGGTACATTCTTATATTGTTGATGTTGCTACAAAAGAGAGAAAAGCTCAATTAGATAAAAACTAATCTTTTGAAGGTAACTTTGATATTGGAGGATCAATTAGCTCAAGTGTCCATTCATCATCGACAGAATAATATTTTTTTCCTTCTTTAAGTTTATCTTCGAGACCTGTTTCGCTCATATTATCTAATTCTGAAGTATCTACTTTTTCAAATTTATAAATTTGATATTTTTTTGCATCTGAAAATGCCTCACAATACCTTCTATCAAAAGGAAATTCACTTATTTCAGGAATAATATTAAAACTATCACCTTCTGCTTTTCGATATATAACAAACATTTTTCCTACAGTGTTTTCAACCTTAATTGGCTCAATACAATCATGAGCTATGTATACAAATTTATCACCTTCAACAAACTCTAATTTTGTAATTCTTGGCTTGCCAAGCATTTTATCTATCAAATTATACGACAAAATAAACAAGAAAAATGCTATAAAAATTAAAAATAGTTTAAAGGTAAAAGATAAGCGTGAATAAAAAACAAATAGAAGCAAAAATGAAAACGAAAGAGCAAAAAGAACTGCGACGGTAATTGAGTCTGGGTTCATTGTTTAAGAATCCCATTTTTAGTAATTAATAATTTTTCCATAAAATTTATATCTTCAACATTACCTTGTTCATCAAGAAAAAAACGAACAGCCGTTAATTCATGTCCTGTTTTTGTTAAAAAATGATCACCAAAATATACAGTCTCTACTCTTGGATTTATTTTTTCAACTTTTACTTTTGTCTTTAACGGAACCACGAAATTTGCCTTATAATGCAAAATATTAACAATATATTCACCAGCCAAAAAACCTCTAATTGTAATAATTTCTTGATTTGCGGGATTTTCAATATTTTTACCATCAATTGTAATTCTATCAGCAAGCGTACCCCTATCATCGCGATCAAGATGCATTAAGCCATCTTCTTTATTCTGGAAATAAACTATATTACCTTTTGGATCTTCAACTATTAGATCGACATCATCGGGATGATATTCCTCCCATTCAACTGAAATTATAAACTCTGCTTTTGAATCAATATTACCATCCTCTA
>CETM01029016.1_pt1 | contig 16714 bp, 15 predicted proteins | sample 361451 | NCBI WGS metagenome assembly CETM01 (sample SAMEA2622690, study PRJEB7988) | marine metagenome | isolation source: saline water (ENVO:00002010), including
CTCAGGTTTGATCTATTGATGTGAATTCCTGCGCTCGATGTTCCTCTGGTAGATACAAATGTGATTGCGATGACTTTAAACACACAAGCAAAGCAGACGATTCTCTGCGGTATTTGCGGTGGAATTGGCAGCGGCAAGAGTTTTATTGCGGCGCGGTTTCAGGCGTTAGGTGCTGTTGTGTTTGATGCCGATCAAGCAGGTCATCAGGTTTTGCTTCAACCGCGGGTCAAGTCCGAGCTTGTTCAGAAATGGGGAGAGGATATTCTGCAGAGCGATGGTGAGTTAGACCGTTCGGCGATTGCAGCGTTAGTGTTTGCACCAACGGCACAAGGGACAAGGGATCGTCAATTCTTACAGTCAATTTCACATCCACTGATTGAGTTGGAATTAAAGCAGCTGATTCAGCAAACGAGTGCGGAAATCGTCATTTTGGATGCGGCCTTGTTATTTGAGACGGGGTGGAATCGATATTGTGACCGAGTGATCTATGTCGAGGCAGACGAGTCACTTAGACAGCTTCGTTGTGAAGAACGAGGATGGAGTATTACCGATTTTAAATTGCGAGAATCATCTCAATTAGACCTTTTGGAAAAACGAAAGCAGGCGGATTTTGTGATTGAGAATCAGGGCGATGACGATCAGACAGCCGGTCAGGTAGCAATGACCTGGCAGACGTTATCGCTAATGGTTCGGGAGAAAGTGTGATTGATGAGTCAGGATCAAAACAAAAACGTAGATGCAGATTCGGCATCCGAGCAGGCCGGTAAGGGGCAATCTCCAAACGTCATGGAACGTCGTGGTCCCCTGAATCGTTCTTTGATTAGGGAAAAACTCAATGCGCGACTGGACGCTGTAGATGAAAAGAACTTCAAGGATCCCGATGGCGAGTTCATCAATCGTCAGAGCACGCACGAGCCATTGTCATTGGCTGAAAAAATTACTCGGGAACTTGATCGTGGTGAAAAACTAAGTGAACAAATTGTTACCGATGACAAGGAACAGACGGATCTCGGCCAATTACAAAAAATGACGATGCCGGAATTGTTACAGGAAGCTGAAGAGGCTGGAATCGAGGATGCGACGGGATTGAAGCGACAGGAATTGATATTCCTGATTCTGAAAAGTTTGGTCAAGACCAGCGGCTTGATGTTTGGAGCAGGCACGTTGGAGATTTTGCCGGATGGTTTTGGGTTTCTCCGCAGTCCCGACTATCATTATCTTTCCTGCCCGGATGATATTTACGTTTCGCCCAGTCAGATTCGGAGATTCAATTTGCAAACCGGCGTGATAGTCGCGGGACAAATTCGTCCTCCGAAGGAAAACGAACGCTACTTTGCTTTGCTACGTGTTGAGTCTGTCAACAATCAGGACCCTTCCGAGAATGTCAATCGCGTTCATTTTGACGACCTCACTCCGCTTCATCCATCCCAACGAATCTTGTTAGAACATGATGTGGAGGAAGCTTCCACACGTGTCGTGGATATGATCACTCCGATTGGTTTTGGGCAACGCGGATTAATCGTTAGTCCACCGAGAACCGGGAAGACAGTCTTGCTGCAACAGATGGCGCGGGCTGTACTGAAGAATTATCCAGAAGCCTATGTCATTATGCTACTGATTGACGAACGTCCGGAAGAAGTGACCGACATGGAGCGGGAAGTCAAAGGGGAAAACTGCGAAGTGATTAGTTCGACCTTTGACGAACCAGCATCACGCCATGTGCAGGTTTCGGAAATGGTGATCGAAAAAGCAAAACGGATGGTAGAGTGCGGGCGAGACGTCATTATCTTTCTGGATTCCATCACTCGTTTGGCTCGTGCCTGGAATTCGGAATGTCCGTCTTCCGGTAAAGTCCTGACCGGTGGACTCGACGCCAATGCTCTGCAGTACCCCAAGCGGTTTTTTGGATCAGCCCGGGCAATCGAAGAAGGTGGTTCACTGACAATTCTGGCAACGGCATTAGTCGATACTGGGAGTCGGATGGACGATGTCATCTTCGAAGAATTTAAAGGAACGGGGAATCTGGAAATTGTGCTTAGCCGCAAGATTATGGAGAAACGCGTCTTTCCCACGATCGATATCAATGCCAGTGGTACGCGTCGCGAAGAAATTCTGTTGGACCCTGAAGAATATCGCCTGATTACACTGACGCGACGAGTCCTGGCCGATTTGGAACCTGCCGAAGCTATGGAACTCCTGGTAGGCAAAGTGGCGAAATCGAATTCTAATGCAGAATTCCTCATGAGTATTAATCCTGAAGAGTAGACCCTGCAAGGTTAAAGGACGGCTGGAATGCCTGGAACGATAGAGTACACTCCACAGAATGTCGACGGTAAGTATGCCATCGTAGTTTCACGTTATAACGACAATATCACAGGCCGTTTACTTGAAGGCGCTGTGTACACGCTCACAGCAGCAGGCATTGCTGAATCGGCGATTCAGGTTGCCTGGGTGCCTGGTGCCTGGGAATTGCCCATCGTCGCCAAACAATTCGCAGCGACGGGGGAATTTGCCGGCATTATTTGTCTGGGTGCTGTGATTAAAGGGGAAACCACTCACGATCTTTACATTAATCATCAGGTTAGCAATAGCCTTGGCAACTTGAGTTTGGAATACAACCTACCTGTTGGCTTTGGCCTGCTCACCTGCCAATCGATGGAACAAGCGATGAATCGAGCGGGAGGTACTGTGGGGAATAAAGGAGAAGAGGCGGCTACGGCCGTTTTGCAAACGCTGAGTGTGATACGACAAATTAATCAGCCGGTAAACTAATCAAGCTGGTTAGGGATCAGAAAGATAATCCACTATGTTTGAACAAGATGAAGATCATCAGCCGTTGACCGGACGCAGCCTCGCACGTGAAGTAGTCGTTCAGGTTCTTTTTGAAGACGATTTAAATCCGGCTGGGGATTTGCAACTGGCGGACCAGTTTGTTGCCGAGCGAATGCAGGGAGCGTCTGCCGGTTTGGCCGAGTTTACTCGTGAATTGCTAGCCAATATCCGTTCGTCGAAAGAACGGGTCGATGCCATGTTAGAACAGAGTGCAGACAACTGGTCCCTTTCAAGGATGGCGCCTACAGATCGAAATATTCTGCGTCTCGGAGTTTACGAACTAACACAGACCGATACTCCCGGTCAGGTCGTCATTCATGAAGCAGTGGAACTTGCGAAACGATTCGGTACGGAAGATTCCCCGCGATTTGTCAATGGCGTGCTGGATCGAATCTTTGATAATGCTCCGGAAGAAAATTAAGCGACATCTTCTTCAATCAGTCCGCTAACAAAGGCGTCCGCGTCGAACTGAGCTAAATCTTCGGATTGTTCACCCTGACCTACAAAGAGTACGGGGATTTCAAATTCCTGTCGGATAGGAATGATCACCCCCCCTTTGGCAGTCCCATCTAATTTGCTCAGAATGATCCCGGTGCAATTCGCTGCCTCTGAAAATCCCTTTGCCTGACTCACTCCGTTTTGACCGGCGGTTGCATCGAGTACCAGAAAGACTTCGTGGGGAGCCTCCGGGATTTGCTTGCTCATGACACGGAATATTTTCTCAAGCTGCTTCATGAGGTTGGTTTGTGTTTGTAGTCGTCCGGCGGTATCCACAATGCAAATATCAGCATTTTGTTCGATGGCTGTGGCGACGGTGCGGTGTGCGACACTGGCCGGGTCACTGTTGGCTTCCCCGGTGACAATTTCCGCACCGAGACGTTCGGACCAAATGATAAGTTGCTCGACGGCGGCAGCCCGGAATGTGTCGGCTGCTCCCAGTACGACTTTCTTTCCCTGATTTTGGAAAAAGTGGGTGAGCTTAGCGATCGAAGTCGTCTTACCAGAACCATTCACACCTACGACGAGGATGACGGTCGGGCCGGACTCAGCAAAATGAACGGGCTGGGGTGGCTGAGCCAGGATGTCTTTGAGGTGATTACGGATTTCATCTAACGCTTGCTCGAATTCAATTACGCGTCCCGAAAATTTGGCTTCAATATTATCGCGAATCTCGGCAGCGGGGCGGGCTCCCATGTCTGTTTTGACCAGAATAGCAAAGAGCCGGTTTAGGAATTCGTCGTCTACCAATTGGCCTTCAGATTTGAAGATATCACGAATGTCCGTTCTAAGTACGTCTCGTGTTTTTTTCAACCCATGGCGAACTCGATTCCACAACGAAGAGGCTTCAGGTTTTGAAGCGTCTGACTCAGCATTGGATTGCGCGGTCTGTTCAGACTGCTTTGCAGTGTCGTCGTTAGTGGCAGCCGAAGTCGATCCTTGTTTTGAACGTTTGAAAAATGCCATTCTGTTTTCCCAGAGGTGAATTCAACCGGTGGCTTCTGTAATGCAATCGAGCAACAGCCGGGCTTTTAGTATATCAATATCCGATGTCGGGCAAAGGGAGGCGAAGAATTCCTGCTGACCTTAAAAACAGTGGCTCTGGAGAGAGTGGAATGCGAAACTGGCAAGGGCTAAAGAAAGTTGTGAGCATCATTCAGACGTTAAAGTTTACCTGAATTATCTATTTTGATGACCGACTTGACGATTCTCTTTGCTAATCCGAACAGCTTACCGCAAAAAACGGAATAATTGGTATTTCACGAGCAAAGTTATGTAAATGAGGTTAATGAATCAGTATTAAAGCTCCGAAAAATTGATTGTGTAGCAAAAAGTACATTTTGCCTGTTTGTGTTTATGGATGAATGCCAGGCAATAGTTGTGGGAAATTTAGGCTTAACAGTTCACGTGAACATGTGAGGCGGGCCAAACGTTTCCTAAGCACTAGTTTTATGGAGGATATTGGGAAATGAAACTCAGTAAGTTTGCTCTACTGGGCGCATTTGCATTTGCAGTCATGACAGGAAGTGTTTCTGCTGACGAATTGCAACAGCCCGTACTCGAGCCTATCGCTTACACGTTGCAGGATGCTGCTGATTCACCATCTGATGATGGTACTTGGAGCCTCTTCAAGCGTGACGGTGAAGGCCTGGAAATTTCTGGTTGGACACAAGTCGGTTACCACGATCGTAACACGGGGCTGTATGGTGCACCAAGCGCATTCAACACAGATTCGAAAAAGGTCGGTGTACATCAGGTTTGGTTTGCTTTTGATAAAGCTTCCAACGCTGACGCTGAAGGATTAGGACTTGGTTATCACTTTGACCTGGTTTACGGTCGTGATGCTGAAAATACCAATGCTTTTGGTAATCCGAATGCTGGTGCAGCTGGCGACTGGGATACCGAAGCAGATGACTGGGCTATGCCACAGTTGTATCTGACTGGTCACCTGGGAGACTGGGAGATTACCGCTGGTAAATTCTTTACACTCGTTGGTTACGAAGTAGTTACCGCTCCGAATAACTTCTTCTACAGCCGTGCTAGAACAATGAACAACAGTGAGCCATTTACTCACACTGGTGTTTTGGCTAGCAAAACAACCGAAACTGGACTTGATCTGACTGTAGGGTGGACAGCCGGTTGGGACACTGGATTCGATTCCAATGGTTCAAATGGTATTGTCGCTCTGGGTAAATCCCTAGGAGATAATATCGGATTGAACTACGTAACGACATTCGGTGACATTTCTGAAACTGAAAATGGTTACACTCACAGTATTGTCATGGACATTACTCTTGGCGAACGTATGTCATATGTATTCCAAACGGACTACGTTGATACAACCACTCGCTACGAAGTTAGTGTAAACCAATACGTCTTCTACACACTTTCTGACGATGTTGCTGTTGGTGCTCGTCTGGAATGGTGGAGAAACAGTGGAGCAAACTCAACAGGCACCCTTGGTGGTGACAGTGTTTACTCCTTAACTGCTGGCGTAAACTGGCGACCGCAATCGAGTTTCGATCTGGTTCTTCGTCCTGAAATCCGTACGGATTGGGATGCAACCACTGACAATACTCGAAGTGGTTTCGGTATCGACGCTATCTTAAGCTACTAAGCTATAAGATAATCTCACAACTAAAAAACCACCGGTTTTCACGAGCCGGTGGTTTTTTGTGCGCGCTGCTGTCTAAAGTTGCACTGACTTCCGATGATTCCCACAGGAATCCAAGTAACAATTGCTTGAAATTACTCAATAAAAGACTCGACAAAATGATTTCCCCGGACGATTGGAGAGGACGAGTACCTTCTTCCTGTCCCACTGATGAAATCAAAACCTGATGTCTGTAATACGAACCGTTTATTTTTCGCTACTTCTGGTCGGCTTTTTGATGCTGCCATCGAATCTTTTGCAAGCTACTGAATTGGGTGAAATAACTGCATTGGAACAGCCACATTGGTTTCAGACAGTCTCTGCCTTGCTCGACGAAGAAGAAGCGGTACAAGAAGAGAGTGTCAAAAAAGTTGGCGAGAAAGAAGTGTTGGGTGAACGCTTTGGACTTCTCTATCGCTTAAAGAGCGGCAACCGACAGGACTGGAATTGGCAGCCCCGCTTTTCCGGCTGGACCTCCGTCGGGTTTCATGATCAAAACAATGGATTGTTTAATAATCACGCGCACGGAGTGAATCTTCACCAACTTTGGATGACGCTGGAAAGCGGCGATGAAGGGGGGGCAGATTCCGAAAGTCCAGTCGTTGGTTATCGAGCAGATGTCGTTTTTGGAGCTGATGGTCCTGATACACAGGCGTTCGGCAACCCGGCAGGTCATTGGGATTACCAGAATAACTGGGAAAACGGTAAGAACGGGTGGGCCATGCCACAACTGTATGTCCACGGCATCGCTGGACGTTTGAATTATAAAGTTGGACACTTTTATACGCCCGCTGGCTACGAAACAGTCTCTGCTCGGGATAATTTCTTCTATAGCCATGCGCAAACCATGGTCAACAGCGAACCATTTACACATACAGGTGTATTAACCCATTTTGACACAGAAAATGATGATACCGTCTATTTGGGATGGTCACTCGGTTGGGATACTGGTTTCGCTCAAGCAGGAAACGGTAGCAATGGAATTGCCGGTATTGCCACCAACCTGACCGAAGACATCGCCATGACATACATCACTACGTTTGGAGACCTCGGATGGCGTGGCGAAGGGTACTCACAAAGCATCGTTCTTAATCTCGCTCTTACCGAGAATCTGTCCTACGTGCTGCAAAGTGATTTTGTGAATACAAGCAGCACGACCGATCCCGGAGATGATATTGGCATCAATAACTACTTATTTTACACCATCGACGATTGCCTAAGCTTAGGAATGCGACTTGAATGGTGGCGAGATAACTCCGTCTCGAAGAATTCCTTCACTGTTGGGGCTAACTGGCGACCTGGAAAAGGGCTGTTCTTACTACGACCTGAAGTTCGTACCGACTGGATTCCGGCTGAAGACTATGGTCAAACAGCATTTGGAATCGACGCAATCGTCGAATTCTAACACTGGCCTCACACCCTGCTGACACCCACAGGCCTAACATCGTAGGTTACGGAATTCATTTCAGGCCAGAAACAATGAGTAGCTAACTTTTAAGAGCTAGCTCTACCGCATATTTTGCATGCAACATAATTGTGCATGTTGCCTCCATCTTAGACAGCATTCGGAATTGCCGGTTTACTCTCGCAAACCACCGAAATAAAAACAGTAGATTTTAAACGCCTGTTTTTTTAATTGTTTTCCACCTTCGAGTGGGTGGCGCTTAGTTCTGTTTTCAGCGTTTCTAAACGTGATTGGCACGAGCATTGCATATTACTCGTGTGCAGTTATTTCTGCACGTTTTTTGAGCAGTAAGAGTAACAGTTATCCACGGAAGGCGGCTCGACGGAGCCAAGTAACTGACAGACCCGCTGAAAAACAAATTAGCCAGCAATTTACAGTTTTATGTGTTGGCGAGATCCACTGGAATCGGGAGTTATTACGATGTTATTTCTGAGATTAGATCGGAGCTGGTTTGGCAGAATGATGTGTCTGCTGGCTTTGATAATTGGCACAAGTTCCTTTGTGCCGACTGCTCAGGCTTTTCAGGAAGAAGAGCCTGTCGCTGAAGTGGAAGAAGCTTCAGCAGAAACGGAAGACGTGACGGCTGTAGAAGAATCTGAACTGGAAAACACGCAAGAAATGGAAGAAGGGGCTGTGGCTGACACACCGGAGCCGGATGAACACTACGCCATCAATACGATCGTCATGTTTTTCTGTGGAGTGCTGGTGCTCTTCATGCAAGCCGGATTCGCCATGCTGGAAGTTGGCTTGAATTCAGCAAAAAACACAATCAATATTCTGTTTAAGAATGTGATGGATCTCTCGGTCGGGATCATCCTGTTCTTCTTCATTGGGTACGGCTTAATGTATCCGGGAGAAAATTTTGCCGGTGGATTCTTCGGTTACGGTGGCGTCATGTCACTGGAAAATGCTGCTGGAGGTGGCGCTTATCATGGAGCCGCCGACTTCTTATTCCAGGCTGCTTTTGCTGCAACCGCGGCCACGATCGTATCCGGTGCTGTTGCAGGTCGTATGAAATTTAGTGCGTATCTGATTTACTCCGCCATTCTGACTGGCATCATTTACCCCATTTCAGGAATGTGGAAATGGGGAGGTGGCTACTTCGGTGTCGATGGAAACATGTTTCATGACTTTGCCGGTTCGGTCGTTGTACACGCCGTCGGTGGATTTGCCGGGTTGGCAGGAGCGATTGCCCTGGGGCCTCGCTTAGGACGATTCTCAGAAAGTGGTGAATCCCGCCCGATTCCCGGGCACAATGTGACCTTCGCGGCACTCGGAGTCTTCATATTGTGGGTCGGTTGGTATGGTTTTAATCCTGGCAGCCAACTTGCTTACGGAAGTAACGGGGATGCCGCAGCCGTTGCCTACATTGCTGTGACAACGTCATTGTCGGCAGCAGCTGGCGCCATCATCTCTATGGTGACAGCCTGGATCCTGTTCAAAAAGCCGGATGTCACGATGGCCCTCAACGGTGCTCTGGCAGGTTTAGTTGGGATCACAGCGAACTGTGATCAGGTGTCTACCACTTCAGCACTCATCATTGGTGCCGTTGCCGGGGTCCTGGTAGTTCTGGCCATTATTGGATTGGAGAAATTCAAGATTGATGATCCGGTCGGTGCCTTTCCGGTTCACGGTGTTTGTGGAGTTTGGGGAGGTATTGCGACGGGGATTTTTGGGACCGCTGGAGACCTTAGTCTTAGCGTGCAAATCACTGCAACCGTTGCAATGTGTGTCTGGGCATTCGTCACGATGTTTGGATTGTTTATGGGACTTAAATCGTTTGGCATGCTACGCGTGTCGCGCGAAGAAGAAGAAATGGGACTCGATTTGTCAGAGCACGGAATGCGTGCTTATGGCGATTCGTTGTCCTAAACAGAAGCAGGACCTTGTGGGATCTGAGGTGATTCGAAACACGAGTAGTTAGTGTTTAACCGCCAGCAGGGACAACAATTGGCTCACCTTGAGTTCTACCAGGTCACGGATTGATCTCGATCCGAGAGGATACCCCAAATGGTTCTGGATAAGTAACCGCCTTGCTTATCCAGAATCGGGGTAGCTCTCTTTTGCTTCGATACCCAAGGAGACCGGCTTCCTAACCCGAATCCGGTCTCCTTTTTTTATTAACCGTCGCCCATTACAATGGTGGAACGATATCTTTATTGCCGCATTTTTTGAGACTCATCATGAAGCTCATCATCGCTATCATCCAACCGAGTCGTCTCGAGGCCGTCAAAGCTGCACTTACGGAAGTGGAAGTATCACGTCTAACAGTGATGGACTGTCAGGGATTTGGGCGGCAAAAAGGCCAGACGGAAATGTATCGTGGACGCGAGCTGACCGTTAATTTGTTACGTAAAACTCAGCTGCAGATTGCAGTCAATGACGAGTTTGTAGAGCCGACGATTGAGGCGATCCTGACAGCCGGCCGTACCGGGGATACCGGAGCGATCGGAGATGGCAAGATATTTGTCCTGCCGATGGATGATTGTGTACGTATTCGTACCGGTGAACGCGGGACCGACGCGATATAGCTTTTGTCGTGTGCTTCTCAGCGTTGATTCTTTTTAACCATTTGTCCCAAATACTTGTCTCGTACAGGCTCGGGCAAGGGACGATCGAATTCAGGAGGACGCATGCCGCCTAAATCCGTCCCGACTTCGGGAATCGAATAAGGGTCAAAGAGAGCTGCTCGATATTGCTGCTGACGAATTTCCCCTCGTGGTTTGGTGACTTGTTCCTGCATGTGTTGACAGCCGGCATTAAAGCTGAAAACAAAAAGGAGTATCAGACTGAGTCGCCAACGTGTCATTGATTTGCTTAGGGGATTTTAGAAAGTAAGAGCGTAACAGAGCAGGGCGGATTATAGTGCTTCCGAGCCATCCAGCGAAATACCATTGCCTCATGACCTCCTAACGTAACTTTGCCTGAAACTCCTGCCTTCTCCTTGTTTGGCTTCTTGGTGTGGTAGAGCCTACATGCTAAAATTGAGGAACTAAGCGAGTTGTCACCCCACGACTCGTCTCAGCTGGTGCGGCAGCTTCCTTCCGTATGGATTTGGGGCCTTTTCACAACTGTGAAGTTCTGATCTGGCCGTCTTGAAAATATTCGTATGTTTTGTCCTGCGGGACAAGGCAAACTCCTTTGTTGTGAAAACGATCAAGCTCTAACTATGGCTAAGAATCCAAAAGAAGATTTGTTTGCAGACTCCACCATGACCTTTGGTGAGCATCTGGAAGAGTTGCGTCAATGTCTGTTCCGAGCGGCAATTGGGCTGGTCTTCGGAGTCGGCTTTGGGCTGTTTTTGGCGGATGATGTTATTCAGCAGATCCAGGTGCCACTCAAAAAGTCACTGCGTGGTTACTACCAAATACAGGCATTGGACAAAATTCAGAACGATGAATTAGCCAAGGCCGAGCAGGCAGGTCTCATCACGGCAGAAAATTATGTCTCTAACGACATTGAGGTTGAGCTGGATCAGTTAATCCTGCGACTCAAAGCAGCCGTTCCTGACCAGCTTGGCGCCTTAAACTATTCGCCTTACTCATTTGTTGCTGACGATTTTCAGCTGGAAGTTGATGGTGAATCCCGGCATCGCCAGTTTTTTGCTCACATCAAAACATCGCTTGACGGCGAACAAAGCTGGGCTGTGTTCCTGCATGGTCTGCTGGAAGAGCAACAGCGAGAAGTCTTTGACCGTGTCGTCGCTGCCGGAGAGAATCCTTACGATGCTGAGATCGTTGAAGCGGTGAGTCTGCTCAATGTCTGGTCGAATGAAGCCGCTGTTTACGATAACGCGGATATTCGTGAACTCGTAAGAACGACGATTGAAGGTCCTGATACATGGTGGGCTCAGTTGGACACAACCAGTGACGACGAGAAAATCGACGTGGAAGCAGTTTTTGAAAACCTGACCTCCAGAATCAAAGATCCGGAGGATGGCTTATCGGCTGAAGATATGACTCGCCGGATTAATAAGTTTGCCTTGTCCAATGCTTTTCCGGAATACCTAAGATCTGCAAGACCGGCCACAATTACCTTGCCGGTATGGGAAAAGAAAGATATCCGTGTCCAAACGCTCAACGCACACGAAGGGTTTATGATTTGGCTCAAGGCCGCCTTTATTGCCGGCTTCGTGATTGGCAGTCCCTGGATCTTCTTTCAGCTCTGGGCATTTGTTGCGGCCGGGTTATACCCACACGAACGAAAATACGTTTATATCTATCTCCCTTTCTGTCTGGCTTTATTCTTTGGCGGAGCGGCGATGGCCTTTTTTATCGTGATGGAACCGGTACTGGACTTCTTATTCAGTTACAACCGCATGATGGCGATCGACCCGGACCCTCGTATTAGTGAGTGGCTGGGATTCGTATTGTTCCTGCCCATTGGATTTGGAATTGCCTTTCAGTTACCCCTGGTGATGTTGATGCTCCAACGCATTGGGATGTTTACCACTTCGGCGTATTTGGCGAAATGGCGTGTTGCTATTTTGGTTATTTTCATTATCGCCATGTTCCTTACGCCTGCAGATCCACTGAGCATGTTGTTGCTTGGCGGACCATTGACCGTACTTTACTTTTTGGGAATTCTGTTATGCAAGTTCATGCCTCGTAACAAGAATCCCTATGCGGAAAGCTACGACCCGGTATAGTTCTGGTACTCTTTTGTACTGCTTACGCTGACTGTCTGCTTCACCAGAAACGAATATTCATGCCCAGAGAATCGTCTCGAAAACGTTCCCATCAATACAACCAGCGACCGGCTCGGACATCCCGGCGAGCGGCAGATGGGCAGAGCGTGCGTTTACAGAAAGTCTTAGCTGCGGCAGGATTCGGCAGCCGGCGTCATTGTGAAGAACTCATTACTGACGGTCGAGTTCAGATTGACCGTAGCGTTGTCAGGGAACTTGGTACGAAAGTCGATTCTGGCAGTCAGGAGATCCGAGTCGATGGTGATGTGATTGAGCGTCCGACGTTGCGTTATTATGTCCTCAATAAACCTGCGGGTGTTTTGTCGACCAACAGCGATCCGGATGGTCGTATTAAAGTGCTCGATTTGATTGGAGACTCGAGCCACCTCTTTACCATTGGCCGACTGGACCGTAGTAGTGAAGGCCTGATCATCGTCACCAATGATGGTGACATGGCCAATAAAATCGCTCACCCCAGTTATCAGGTCAACAAAATCTATACCGTTCGTGTCGCGGGAAATCTTCAGCGAGAACAGCTTGCCGAGATCCGTAAGGGAGTTTACTTATCGGATGGTAAAGCAAATGTCGAATCGATCCGTGTCAAGAAAAAGCACAAACAGACGACTGAATTGGAAATGATTCTGGCTGAAGGTAAAAATCGCGAGATTCGTCGAGTCTTAGCCAGAGTCGGACATAAGGTACTACAGTTAAAACGAATTGCCATTGGTCCGGTACGACTAGGGGAGCTGCCGGAAGGAGCCTATCGTGAGTTGACGGTTTCTGAAGTCAAGGCATTGAAACGGCTGACCTCTGAGAAAACGTCAGGCGGTTCAGGTCGTCGCGTCCCAAAAAAGAAGGCCTCCACTGGAAATTCAAATCGAAAAGGCGTAAAAAAGAAACCACGCAAACGCGGAAATAAATCAGGCGACGGACGAGCAACCGCTCAGGGATCGACGCGTAAGTCCTCACGCGGAGCCGCCAGAAACACCGCAAAGCGATCCACATCCAAAGGTGGTTCGGCCAAGCGAAAGCCGGCCAGCAAACGCAACGTAAGGAAACGTCGTTAATGTCCACAGAGCACTGTGATAACCATCTGCATGCCGACTACTACGCAGATGATTCTGTGCATCAGACTGCTGAAGTGATTGAAAATGTCGAAGTCGCCGAAGGAACGTGGCGAATTCGTTTTCGAGCTCCGGAAATGGCCGCTCAATGTAAGCCCGGTCAGTTTATCATGCTGAAAATTTCCGATCGGGATGACCCGTTAATCGGCAGACCGCTTGCCGTCTTTGATATTACACCGGATGAACATGGTACTCCGCGTGATTTGGATGCGGTTTATTTGGTGAAAGGAAATCTCACCACACGCCTGGTCCATGTCGTCGCCGGTCAACACCTCGACGTCTGGGGGCCGCTGGGCAATGGCTTTCTTCCTGCCCCGACTCGGCACCTCATTATGGTTGCCGGAGGGATCGGCCAGACGCCTTTTGTGACTCTCGCCAGAGAATATCTGGGACTGGAAAATTACGGTCGTGAATGTCCTGCGGCAGAGAAAGTAACATTGTGCTACGGAGCACGTCACCAGGGGTTGTTGGCGGGTGTGGATACATTTGAATCTGTGGAAGGGCTCGATGTCCGAATCTGCACTGATGATGGTTCCCGTGGACACCACGGATTAGTGACCGAAGTACTCGAACAGGTTCTCACAGAAGACAGACAGGAACACGGTTCCAATCAGGGAGTGCGGATCGTTTGTTGTGGCCCGGAACCCATGATGGAAGCTGTTGCAGGTGTGAGTAAGACCTGGGAGGTGGATTGTCAGGTTTCGTTAGAAACACCGATGGCCTGTGGGATTGGAATCTGCTTTACGTGCGTTACCAAAGTCCTGCAGGAAGACGGTTCATGGGACTATAAACGCACTTGCGTTGAGGGCCCCGTCTTTGATGCCAGTAAGATCGTCTGGCACTAAGTGGTTCGCTTTGGATCGCAGGGTTGGCTAGTCAATCGATTCTGCCGGTATGCCCGGGCGTCGCGGTTGATAGCTACAGCAATCAGCAGGGCATCATACTGTTGTGAAGTGCTGTCGGTCATGAGAACGAATAAAGTGAATACCTGGGAATGAATTTGAGTGGAGAAGTTTACTAAAGCTGAGTATAGGCAGGCTCAGACATTTCACCAACTCAGGGATGTACGATCGTCGGCGGCCCGGAGAGCAAAGTGCAAAAAAAAACCTGCTCGTTACCAGCAGGTTTTTTATCTCGATCCAAAGAGAATCATGAAGCTTCTCTTATGCTTTGGCCTTTTTAATTCGGGCCTGCAGTCGCGACTTTGTCCGAGCTGCTTTGTTTCGATGAATGAGGTTTTTGGAACCTGCTTTATCAAGTTTCTTCTGAGCTACAATGTACGCACTGTTGACAGTTGCTAAGGCAGCATCTGCGTCACCATCTTCAGCTCGGGCAGCCTGATAAGCTTCGATTGCTTCCAGCACCCGGCGTAGTGATGTGCGGAGGTCTGAGCGGTGTACTCGGTTACGTTGACGACGGGTTTCGTTTTGACGAAGTCGTTTTTTTGCACTTGCGGAATTCGGCATGGTTTTCCTGTTTTTACAGCCTACGACCAGTAACTCTCGTAAATTCTAACTCCCCCACTCGCCAAGACTAAAGTAAGTGGGAACTACTTTTATCGCCTAAATAACTAAGTTTGTCTAGACGCTGATTTAGTTAGTTATCGGTAGAAAACGGGTTTTTTCTACTGGCTTAGGATTCATTTTGCTCATTCAGTGGGTGGTTTCATCGCTTTAGCCAGCGTTTGGACGCGTTTTTGTGCACGCTCGCATGTCGAGTGCTCTGAAAACCAGGGAATCAGTTCGGCTGCCTGTTGGTCAATCGTTGCAGTGGTTTCACACTCATTGAGCAATTTTTGGAGCTCTTGGTAGGTTTTCCAGGCATCATCAAATCTGCGAATAGCCTGTTGAGACTCTCCCAACCCCAGTAATTTGCAAATGCTGAATACGGAGGGATTTTCCGGTGCGAGTGTAATGGAATTGAATTGTTTAATCGCCTCATACCAATTGTGAGTACCGACCAGACACCATCCGAGTTGTAGTTGGGATTCGATCTGGTTGGGGAAATTTGTAGTCTGTTGTTGATAGTATTCCGTGCGAATCCGCCAGACTTCATGTTGCAGATCCTCGAGCAAGGCTGCATCAGATTGCAATTCGCAGTGAAAACTGAGTCTGGATTCTGCTTGCTCAAGTCGTAATGCAAGAGTTCGCTCGGACCAGTAATTGGCTCGTCCGGTCGCTTGCTGAGCGAGACTGCAGGCTTCAATGGCTTGTCCGTATAAATTTAGATCTTCAAGATTCCGGCATAGTTCCTGCCACTTTTCGGGAGGGCTATCTTCCTGCAACACTTGCTCGCGCAAGTCAAGAATCTGTTGAACATCCTCATGCGCCGGAAATTGGACGGTGATCATTCCGGGCAATGCCCGAAGGATTTGTTGTAGTAATACATCATCCTTTTCACTTACCAATCGAAAAATGTGGTCATTGGCATCATCGTATCGTCCGGCTTGATAATAGGCATGAACGATTTGGATATGGACATCGGATGAAGATGGAAAGTACTTCAGAGCGAACTCCAGATAAGTCCATTGTGTGTCGATGGCATCGAGTGCTTGTGCGGCAAAGGCGAGTTCTAGTAACAGGGTTTGATTACGTGCGTTGTGATAAAGAGTGTCAGGGGCCTGTTGCAACGCATCGTGCCATTGTTGTGCTTCGCAAAGTTCGACAATGCGTTTTACCTGTTTGCTGTTACGCCGTCGCTGGCGCCAGCCATGTTTGTACAACCCCTGTTCATATCCCTGTTCCAACGTCTGCAGAAACTCAAATGTATAGACGGCTCCCATGGGATCAGCCTGCATGCATTTTGCAAAAACACGTAACGCGCGGTCGTATTCAGGCGGTTGTTGCTCGAGCCAGTGCAATCCGGCTTCGAATTCGTTCTGCAATTCACGACGTTGCTGACGTGAAAATCCACCAGCATATTTCCTAACGTCGGAAAGCTGATTACTTGCAGATTCAGGAGTGGCAGGTTCCAATCGAAGAAGCCCTCTCAATTAGGCGAACAGTGGAATTAATACGTGGCAATAAGACTATGACTCAGGATACATCATCTGACGGATTTGTGTATCTGGTAGGAGCCGGTCCCGGAGATCCATCCTATATTACGCTCAGGGCTGTACAGTGTCTCAGTCAGGCGGACATTGTTCTCTATGATTATCTGGTGAACCCACGAATTCTCCAACATGTTCGCCCCGGCGTGGAATGTGTCTGCATGGGCAGGCATGGTGTTGGAAAGATCTGGAAGCAGGATGAAATCAATGCGGAGTGCCTTCGATTAGCTCAGCAGGGGCTCCATGTGGTACGACTTAAGGGGGGCGATCCGGCGATCTTTGGCAGAACGGCTGAAGAAGCAACTGCTTTAGATGCTGCCGGTATACCGTATGAGATTGTGCCTGGAATCACCGCCGCGTTTGCATCCGGAACCTGTGTCGGCATTCCTTTGACCCATCGCGATAA
>CETM01176743.1_pt1 | contig 16708 bp, 16 predicted proteins | sample 361451 | NCBI WGS metagenome assembly CETM01 (sample SAMEA2622690, study PRJEB7988) | marine metagenome | isolation source: saline water (ENVO:00002010), including
AGTTACTCCAGCCAAAGTTAGGTATATCATCGGTAGTAGCACTATATTGTGAAAGTATTTCTTCATTTTCTTTGTTTTCGATAGGTTTTAATTCTGACTGCTCAGGATTGTTTGCTATTTGGTCTGAGTTTGTTGATGACATAGAAGGTTTAGTTAGTTGTTACTAAATTCATAATCAGGGGCTGGGAGAAGTCGCCAAGAGCCATCCCCTTTCAATTCCAGTACAGATGAGTGGAAATCAATAAGCGTTGGTCTGTGTCCAACACTTATTACAGCAAGATCTCGACTTTTGAGAAGCTTATATAGATGTTTCTCAGTTGCCACATCAAGAGCGCTTGTTGCTTCATCTAGTACAGCGAACCTTGGGGAGTTTAAGAGAAGTCTTCCAAAAGCAAGTCTTTGTTGTTCGCCTAAGGATAAAATTCTTGGCCAATCTTGTTTGATTTCAAAATTTGGGTATCTAGCTGCTAGTGATTCAAGCTTCACTTCATTAAGAACTGATCTTAACTGTTCATCGCTAAATCTATTTTCTTCGGTTGGATAACATAATTGTTCTCTAAGTGAACCTAAAAGCATATATGGTTTTTGCGGTATAAAAAGTAATTCTCCTTTTGATGGTCTTTGAACAAGTCCAGTTTCTGGTTGCCAAAGTCCACAAATCATTCTTAGCAGAGAAGTTTTCCCACAGCCTGAAGGCCCAACAACTAAAATTCTGTCAGTTTGCTCAATACTTACACTTAAATCTTTAATTATTGGATTTATATTTCCAGGTGGATACAAGTCTGCATTACTTATAACAATTGAATTAACATTTCCCTCTTTGTTTATTTCAAGTTTTGTTATGTCATTACTAACTTGCTCAACTTTTGACTGGAAGCCTTCAAGACGGCTTATTCCTGCTGTGAATTTTGCAAGCTCCTCTATTTGATTTACTACAAAGAAAAGAGAACCTTCTACCATTCCAAATGCAAAACTGGCTTGAATAAATCTGCCGTAGTCTATTTCTCCAGCAAAATAAGGTACTGCCATTATTAAGTAAGGAAAGAAATTACCTGCATAATTGATTGATCTTCGCATTACATCAATAATTACGCGCCATATGATTAACAGATTAAAGTTTTTAACAACCCAACCTAATCTCCTTTGTGTTTCAAATTTTTCAGGATCCTCTCCTGAATAGAATGCTATCGATTCTGCATTATCTCTTATATGAACTAATCCATAACGAAAATCTGCTTCATATCTAAGTTGGTCAAAGTCAATTCTAACAAGATTTTTCCCAGCAATTAATAAAATTGCTGTTGCAAATGAAGCATAACCAAAGAGCGAAAAGGTAAGAGTTTTGCTAATGCTCCATAGAATAAGTATATTCAAAGAAAATGTTAATAAAGCATCAAATACACCAAGAGTAAAAGATAAACTTTGACCTGTAAAAGCTCTTGTATCGTCTGTTATTCGTTGATCTGGGTTATCAACGTCAGTAGCCTGCTCATCATTTGGATTTAGAATATAATAAGCCTTATTTTTCATATAGTCAGAGATTAAACTTTTAGATAACCATTCTCTCCAAATAATCCCTAATTTATAAGTAACGAATATTTGCGAAACTCTTATAGGCAATGCAACGATAAAACAACATGCATAAATGCCTAAAATTCTATAGAAGCCAGCCTCTTGTTTCTCAACCAAAGCATTTGTTAAATCTCTTGCTATGAAACCAATGCCTGCATTTATTCCGTTCACAGCTAATAACATTAAAACTATTACACCAAGTAATATCCAATGAAGCCATCGTTTGTTTCTTAATTGGTGTCTTAGACTAAAAAAGCTAGCGCTACCAATAAGAAATAAACTGACAAATAACCATCCCCACCAGCTACTCCATATACTCTCAATTGTATTTAAAACACCATTAAAATAATTCTCTGTAAGTGTTGGCTGAATTTTCTGAATAAGCTCTATTAATAGACTTAGTAAAACTAATACTATGCCACCAACGCAAAATAGAAGACAAATTAATAGCCAAATAAATTGCCAACCTGGATTTTGATCAATAGGTAAAAAGAAAGGCTGAGCTAACCTTCTTAATTTCCCTAGTTGTTTGCTGATTTCGTTTTTAGAATCAGAAAGTTGCTTGCTCATATTTCTACCTTTGAAAAATTTTCATTCATATCTTTTACGGAAGTTTAGTAGTAAATCTCGCTCATCGAGCTTAATAGCTAACTTAGTCCCATAAAGGAAGTTATTAAATTAGGCAGGTGCAGGGAAGCTATAATTTTCATGTCGAATTCATGAACTGATGGGATAGTTTTATCTAATAGCCAGAGTGCCATCAATGGAGTATTTAGTGCTATCTGCCATTGCCATTTGTAGCTAATTATCTTCCATGTTTTTGTTAGCAAAGTTTTTTGACCCTCATTAAGAGAGTTCCATCTCTTTATTGCATGGTGCCTTGAGGACTTAAGTAAGCCTAATTTAATTTCGTCTGATTTTGCTTGCATTCCCATTTTTTGATGGAGTTTACTTATACATCAAAAGGATGGTCCTAGGACTTTTAAAAAGCCAGTGACTAAATTGCACTACAATCATCATTTGAGTGATTGTAGCTTACATGATATATCTCTGTGGAATTTCTCAATCCTAGATTGGGACTCTATAAGGGACTGAAATCTTTTAGAAGTTGTGAGTATATTTCGGTGAAGTTATCTTTAAATATATCTACACAGCCTGATTTATATTGATTAGAATTTTTAGCTGTAGTCCAAAAAAGCTTTCTCCATAGTGGTTTTGTAAATTGATCTGATTTAATTCTTGGGTGGATTAAATATCTGTATTTATCATAAAATTCTACCTTTCTGCTTTCATTCATCATTTGCCTTATTTTATTGCCATTTTATTATACTAATTCGTCTTTATTGACTCAAAGATTTTAACTTTACCCTGGTGGCCATAATAGATTACGTCCACCAATGATATGTATATGAAGATGAAATACTGTCTGCCCTGCTTTTTCACCTGTATTAATTACTGTTCTCCAACTATCAAGACCTTCTTGCTTGGCAATCTTGGTTGAAATTTTTAATAGATGACCAAGGATTTCAGTATCCTCTTCTTCAATAGAGTTTAAACTTTCAATGGCTTTGAGAGGAATAATTAAGATATGAACAGGTGCCTGAGGATTTACATCATGAAATGCAAGGCATAGATCATCTCTATATACTTCTTTACAAGTTATTTCACCAGAAATAATTTTACTAAAAATTGTTTCCTTAGTCATAACAGCTAATAAAACTACCTATTCTAATATTCTAGATATAATTACTATATTAGAAATAAAAATATTATGAATTATATTTAAGCAAAAATTATTTTTTACCAATATTGCAGCTTTATAGGTTTTTCACTGTAGGGCTGCGGCCCAATTGGCGGTGGAAGATGTTTTTGGCTTGTAGGATTCCCTATAGTGTATTCGAGGGCTTCTGAGAACCATAGCTTTAAGCCGTTGAAAAGATTTTTCATCATTTTAGTATGCATCTAGCGTTATTTTGCCAATGAAATGTTATTTGGACAACGAGTAATTACACTGATTTATCTTGTAGGTAAATAGTCTTATTGAGCCAATAATTACTTAATTTCTTTGATATCCTCAATCTTATATCCCTGCTCAGTGAGTGCATTATCTCTGGCTTCTACATCCTTAACTCTGTCAATAAAAAGGACACCATTAAGATGATCAATCTCATGTTGGATGCATCTACCCAGCAACCCGTCTGCGCTCATTTTCTTAGGTCTTCCCATTTCATCTCTATAACTTATTTTGACTGATGAAGGTCTTACAACGTCCAAATAAACTCCTGGGATACTTAAACAACCTTCTTCATATGTATCAATGCTGGATCCAAAGATTTGTATCTCAGGATTTATGAGAACGATTGGAGGACTTGTCGAGTTTTCATAGTCCAGATCTATAACCAAAATTTGCTTATGAATACCAACTTGGGGAGCGGCTAGGCCTATTCCTTTAGCTGAGTACATACTTCTAAGCATATTCCGGGCAAGTTCTCTCGTTGATTCGTCAACTTTGCTTATACGTTTTGCTCGCTCGCGCAGAACACGATTACCTAATTTATAAATTTCAAGAGGAGGGGACTCCAAGGGCTCCTTAGAGACTGCTACTACTGATTTTTCTTTTTCAGCAGTTCGTGCTAAACCTGCAAAACTTTTTGACAAGGATATATTTGATTATTTGAGTTATATTTTCGCATATTTTGATCTGAGCTTAATTAATTGATGGATTTTCAAAAAATAAGTGCAGATAAATGTAATGAGCAGTTTATTCCTCTATCTGCTGACTTAGCTGTAGGTGTCAGACCGACTTTTAAAGAGGTTTATCTTGTCAATGAAGAATGGATTCTTTGGCTTGAGCAACGTCCTGACGAGGGAGGCCGAACAACCGCTTTGATAAGGCCCTGGGGGAGAAGAGAATTGAAAGGTCAAGAGTTAACACTTTCTCCTATTGATATCCGTAGCCGATTGCATGGGTATGGCGGAGGAGCCCTGTCTTTCTTTGTCAGGAATAATGATGAATTGATACTTGCCTGGGTCAATGATAAAGATGGATGCCTCTGGACTCAGTCATGGAGTGGTTTAGATCAATCTGGAGAGAAAAAAAAATGGTTAGATTCAGATGGAGTAAAATTTCGATTAACGAATAAAGATGATTTTTTTCTTGGAGGAGGAATAATTGATATTGAAAAGAAACTTTGGATTGGAATTTTAGAGGATAAATCAAGAGATTATTTAGTTTCTTTCTCATTAGAAAGTATAAACCAAAACCCAAATTTCATATACCAAGCAAAGGATTTTATTGGTTATCTAGCTTTGTCTCCTTGTTCAAAATATTTGACTTGGATTGAATGGTCAAATCCTTTTATGCCTTGGGACTGTAGCGAGTTAAAATTAGCTAAGATAAATAATTTCTTTCAGCTTACAGACGTTAAGTCAATAGCAGGAAATGATAAAGGTGGATCAAATTCAATATCAGTTTTTCATCCTATTTGGCTGCAATCAGGTGAATTAGTAGTTGCTGAAGATAGTTCTGGTTGGTGGAATCTGATGGTTACCAATAGATATCAATTAGAGTCTAGATCTATTGAATGGGAGAGGCTCTGGCCTATTGAAGCTGAAACAGCTATGCCTCAATGGGTCTTGGGAATGTCTTCTCATGCTCCATTAACAAATAGTATTTTAAGTATTTTTTGTAGATCTGGTATTTGGAAAATTGGTATATGTTACTTAAATGGAAAGATATCTGAGCTTGACCAACCTTTTGACGATATTTCATATATTTCTGCATTCAACACAAGAGCTGTAGCTATTGCTAGCAGTTCTGTAAAAGAATGTGGTTTATTAGAAATTGATTTAAATAAAAATTGTTTTCAGCACTCTTCAGCTCTTAATGGTTTTATTGCAGAATCTGAAATTAGTGTTGGTGAAACAATGTGGTTTAGAGGTTCTGAAGGCCAGTCTACTCATGCATGGTATTACGAACCAAAACAGGTAGTTCATTCTCCTCCTCCTTTATTAGTTAAAACCCATAGTGGACCTACTGGTATGGCAAGTAGGGGACTTAATTTGGGCATTCAATATTGGACAACTCGTGGCTGGGCTGTTTTAGATGTAAATTATGGAGGTTCTACTGGATTCGGTAGAGAATATAGAGATCGCTTAAAAAATAAATGGGGTATTTCTGATGTAGCTGATTGTGAATTAGCGGTAAAAGAATTAATTACTCTTGGCAAAGTAGATCCTGATAATATTGCTATAGAAGGAGGTAGCGCAGGAGGATTTACAACTCTTGCTTGTTTATGCTTTAGCGATATTTTTAGTGTTGGTGCTTGTAGATATGCAGTTAGTGATTTAATTGGTTTGCAAAAAGATACTCATCGCTTTGAAGCTGGATATTTAGATTATTTAATAGGTTCATATTCAATTAATTTAAATGAATATCATTCCAGGTCACCTCTTAATAATGTACATAAAATAAATTGCCCTGTTATTTTTTTTCAAGGCTTAAAAGATAAAGTAGTACCTCCAATTCAAACTGAAAAAATAGCAAAAGCTTTAAGGAAAAAAAAATTAGAAGTATCAGTTTGTTTATATCCAGAAGAAGGGCATGGATTTAGAGATGCTCAAGTTAAGCGAGAAGTGCTGCGACTTACTGAGGAATTTTTTAATAAGACTTTGAAAATTTAACTATTTTTAATTAAAAAGTTTATAACAGACTTTAGTTCATTAGTAAAAGTATTAATTTCGCTCATTGTACTTGTAAAACTAAGGCTTGCTCTTGCGGTGGATTTTATTTGATATAGCCGATGTAAAGGCTGGCAACAATGATGACCACTTCTAATGTAAATATTACTTTCATTTATTAATGTAGAGACATCATCTGAACTTATTCCATCTACGTGAAAAGTTGCAAGAGCTCCTCTGCTGATTTTTATATTAGGATCGGGTCCTAATATATTAATTCTATTGATTTTTTTAAGACATTCAAATAGATATTTTGTAAGGTCTAACTCCCATCCTTTGATTCTATCTAGACCAATATCATCTAGATAATTTAGTGCACTGCCCATGGCTATAGCCTCTCCAATAGCAGGCGTACCAGCTTCAAATTTGTGAGGGATGTCTGCCCAAGTACTTTTGTCTAGAAATACGTCTTCAATCATTTCTCCACCCCCTAAAAAGGGAGGCATTTTTTCAAGTATCTCCTCTCTCCCCCATAAAAAACCTATTCCAGTTGGGCCACAAAGTTTATGTGCAGATCCTGCTAAAAAATCTATATCTAACTTCTTCACATCAATTTTTTGATGTGCCAAGCTCTGGCAAGCGTCTAGCAAAAAAAGACTGTTGTACTTTTTGCAAACTTTAGCTATTTCTTCTATTGGATTGCAACAACCTAATGTATTACTGATGTGAACAAGACTAACTATTTTGGTTCTATCATTAATTTGTTCTAGAAAATTTTTAAAGTCTAATTCACCAGATTCGTTGATATTTATATATCTTAATTTACATCCAGTACGATTTGAAATTAATTGCCAAGGGACTAAGTTGCTATGATGTTCCATGACACTAAGCAATACTTCATCATCTTTGGTTAGATTTTGATTGCCCCAAGTTAATGCAACTAGATTTATTGCTTCTGTAGCATTTCTTGTAAATATTATTTCTTTTGAATCTGAAGCACCAATAAATTTTGCAGTAATTTTTCGAGCATTTTCAAATAATTCAGTAGCTTTCATGCTAAGTGAATGAGCTCCTCTATGAACATTTGCATTTTGGTTTTTATAGTAATTTTCTAGTGTCTCAATAACAATTTTTGGTTTTTGACTAGTGGCTGCATGATCAAGGTATATTGCTTCATTATTAATAAACATAGGAAAGTCTTTTCTAGTGACTTCAGCTAAATTAGATAATTTATTATTCATTTATTTGGGTAAAGTAGAATGTTCCTAAGTTCTTTTATAAGATTTGGATCTAAAGGCAAAGAGTCTAAAACTTCCTGGCAGTATCCTTCTAAAAGTAAGGCCTTTGATTGTTCTGTTGATATTCCTCTGCTTCTTAAATAAAATAATTCATCTTCTTGAAGTTGACTTACAGTAGCTCCATGAATGCATTTTACATCATCAGCAATTATTTCTAGTTCAGGCTTTGTGTCTATTCTTGCTCTTTTTGACATAAGTAAATTTCTACTCATCTGTGATGCATTTGTTTTTTGGGCTATTCTAGGTACTTGAACAGAACCATTGAAAATGCAATGTGAATTTGCATTAGCAATTGATTTATTTATTTGGTCAAGAGTACCATCAGGGCCTTCAAAAATTATTGAACTTCTCATTGAAATTTGTTCACGGTTATTAGTTATTTGTAGATTTTTAATTTGTGTATATGCGTTTCCTTTTAATTGTCTAATTTGTGGTTCTATTCTGCAAAGATTCCATCCGCTTAGAATAGATGTGAAGGAGTAGTGGGTCATCGAATCTTGTTCAACTAAAATTGTATTCAGAAGGCTAGATCTATCACCAGCACCAAGTCCGATAAATCCATGCTTGACCTCAGCTCCTTCTTCCATATAAATTTCAATTGAGTGACTAATTGAAGATATCGATTTGCTATCTAGTATTTCTAATAGATTTACTTTTGATTCCTTCTTAATAATTAATATCACTCTTGTTGAAATAAATGCTTCGCTGTCCGTTGGGATTATTAAATCTATGTGTTGAGTATTTTTGCTGTCAATTTTTAATGCTATAATTGTTTTAGTAGAAGATCTATTTAGAGCTAATTGCCAATATTCATTGTCATTCAAATTTTTTGGTAATTTATTAAGTTTCTCTTCAATCTCTTCTTCAGTTAGGTAGTTAGTCCCCTCAGGTAGCTCTGCTAATTTTGATGACTTATTAGCTTCACCAAGATTTATAATAAGGTAATTATTTTTATCTTTCTGAGTGAATATATTGTTACTGTATTCATGTTTATTGGATTTAGTCTTTAAAGGAACTTCAAGTAATTTTTCTAGTTTTTTTAGATCAGTGAGTCTCCAAGCTTCATTTGCTTTTTCAGGAAATCCGCTCTCTGTTAGATATCTTCTATTAATTAATTGAGTCTTTTCTAGTATTCCTTCTGGGTTGGGAAGGGATTTTATCCATTTAGTTTGTGTTTTCATTATGAATCTTCTTTTTTCTCAACTGTATGTTCGTCAAGCCATTCATATCCTGATTTTTCTAATTCTAGAGCTAATGAGCTATCTCCCGTTTTTTTAATTTTTCCATCGGACATTACATGCACAAAATCTGGTGTTATCTCATTTAATAGTCTTTGATAATGAGTAATAAGTACAGTTGCAGTGCTAGGTTGTGCTAGTTTTTTAACCCCTGAAGCTACTATCCTTAGTGCGTCTATATCAAGACCGGAGTCTGTCTCATCAAGTATTGCGATTCGGGGTTCAAGAAGCGCCAGTTGAAGAATTTCATTCCTTTTTTTCTCGCCACCTGAGAAACCTTCATTAAGTCCTCTCTCAAGAAAGCTAGAGCTCATTTGAACAAGTTCTAACTTCTCTTTTACAATATCTTCAAAATCAAAGGTATCTAATTCTTCCTTCCCTTTATTGCTGCGTCTTGCATTAGTTGCAACTCTTAGAAATTCAAGATTGCTGACACCTGGAATCTCGACTGGGTATTGGAATCCAAGAAAAACTCCCATCCTAGCTCTTTCTTCGGGCTCTATTTCAAGAAGATTCTGACCTAAATACATTATTTGACCCTTGGTGACTTCGTAAGCTGGATGACCTGCTATAACTTTCGATAATGTACTCTTGCCACTTCCATTCCTTCCCATTACAGCGTGTATCTCACCTTCTTGAATAGTTAGATTGACTCCTTTGAGAATAGGTAAATCCTCAACATTTGCATGGAGATCTTGGATCTCAAGAATTGTTTTTGATTCTGGTCTAAGCACGATAAAGTCAGTAGTAGTTATACAGAGAAATTTCTGAGATTTAATTCATATGGGATCATCCAACAGATCCCTCTAGTTTCAATGAAAGCAGTTTGTCTGCTTCTGAGGCAAACTCCATTGGTAGTTGGTTAAAAACATCTCGACAAAAGCCACTAACCATCATTGATACAGCCTCTTCAAAACCAATCCCACGACTTTGAAGGTAGAAAAGCTGGTCTTCTGAGATTCTGCAAGTACTTGCCTCATGTTCAATATTAGAAACAGGCTGTTCTGATTGGATGTATGGGTAAGTATTGGCTGCAGCTTGATCTCCTATCAGCATCGAGTCGCATTGACTATAGTTTCTAGCCCCTGTAGCAGTAGGACTCATTTTTACAAGGCCTCGATAACTGTTGCTAGATCTCCCTGCACTAATACCTTTGCTTACTATTGTTGATCTTGTATTTTTGCCAACATGAATCATTTTTGTTCCAGTATCTGCTTTTTGTAAGTTATTAGTTAGTGCAACAGAATAGAATTCACCAATAGATTCATCTCCTTGCAGAATACAGCTTGGGTATTTCCACGTAATAGCTGAACCTGTCTCAACTTGTGACCAACTGATTTTGCTTTTTTTTCCTCTACAATGCCCACGCTTTGTTACAAAATTGTAGATTCCCCCGATACCTTTTTCATTACCTGCATACCAGTTTTGCACAGTGGAGTATTTAATTGAAGCGTTGTCAAGTGTGATTAGTTCAACAACTGCGGCATGAAGGGTATTTGTGTCAAACATTGGTGCAGTGCACCCTTCTAAATAACTAACAGAGGAGTATTCCTCGGCAATTATTAATGTTCTTTCAAACTGTCCAGTATCATTTGAGTTGATTCTAAAATAGGAAGATAGCTCCATAGGGCAACTAACTCCTTTCGGTATAAATACAAATGACCCATCACTGAAAACTGCTGAATTAAGCGCAGCAAAATAATTATCATTTATAGGTACAACTGTTCCAAGATACTTTTCAATGAGCTCAGGATACTCTTTAACAGCTTCGCTAATTGAGCAGAATATAACTCCATGTTCGGCTAGTTTTTCTTTATATGTAGTGGCAATTGAAACGCTATCAAAAACAGCATCAACTGCAACATTTGATAGACGTTTTTGCTCATTCAGGGGTATTCCTAGCTTGTCGAAGGTTTCTAGTAACTTGGGATCAACATCGTCTAAGCTTGCTTTTTTCTCTATATTCTTAGGAGCTGAGTAATAGATAATATCCTGATAGTTTATTTCAGGGTATCCAAGTTTTGCCCAATTGGGCTCTTTCATTTTCTGCCATTGTCTAAAAGCGCGTAACCTGAAATCTAGCAAAAAGTTAGGCTCTTCTTTTTTCTTTGATATTTTCCTAATTACATTTTCATTTAATCCTTTTTCTATTTTTTCTGTTTCAATATCTGTAATAAAACCATATTTGTATGGTTGGGATACAATTTCTTTTAATTGAGCGTCGCTATTCATAATACTATTTAGTATAAAATTTCATCAGATTGCATATCCATATAAATAAATATATCTTTCATCCAATTTGAAATAGGGTTTTGTACGCAAATTTTTATAAGCTCATTAAGAATAAATTCATTTTGATATTTGAAGCTTGTGTTTTTATTCATTGCTAGGTTTCAGAGGTTACGACTTCTAATACTTTATTGAATAGAAGCAGGGTGATTGGCAACTGTTTCTTAAAAGATACGAAAGTTATGTTCTCTTGAACCATATCTTAGGTTACAGACCTCTGGTTCGTATGTGTCTGTTATAAGAATATGACTTTAAGGGGAGGGGACTATGGTTGAAGGAGTTGACTTGCTTTAGATTTTTTTAACATATAAAGATAAAGCCTAGCATTCTGATTTTTATCATTTCATTAAAGATATTTCCTCTAAGTGAGCTCCGATCCCCATCTCAAAACTAAATAAGCAACTTTGTCATTGATCTTGAAAAAAGGACAATCTAATGCATTGGCTTTATCAGAAACTTTTTGCCTATTAGTTCAAGCACTGGGAAGACAACTTAGCAATCTTCAGACTGCGGGCTTAATAGAGTCAATTAAATTCATTGCAGGATCAGGACTTCCCTCATGTATTTGGCAATTAACATTTCAAGGTTTAAATGGATTTAGTGATAGGAAGGGAATTGAGGGGTTTGCTATTGAGCAGATTAGATCAATAGAACAAAATTTAACTACAAATATGATTAGTAAACTCTTGAATAGACAAGCCTTGCAAAAATCTATTGCCTATAGAGAAAAAATTGGCTCGGGAGAAGTAAAATTCGTTTTGAAAAATTCATCACGTTAAGAACTCTAGAAGGATATTTTGCTGAATTAAAGCCCTCTAAGGAGCTAGCCTAGAGTTAGTTATTAAATGCCTTTCCTTGTTCAATTCAAATTATTGCTGATTACTGGCTTCTGGTTTGTGATCAAGAGTTGCAAATGATCAAACTTGTATTTTTTGATTGCAATGTTAAACGTGTGAAATGGAGATGTTAGGAAAGTCATGTGCTTACATTCCAAATTATCCCTACAACTTCTCTTCTAAGTGAATAATTCCAATACTCTAGGACCATTGAGGCCCGAAGATATAAATAAGATTGAATCATCAGACCTTTCTAATTTGGAGAAGCATCATCTTCGCTTACTTGCTCATTGTCTAGCTACCTTCAAGGCAATTCCTACATCATGTCTAGATGGTTCTTTGCCATCTATGTCGGCTTTGGAGCAATGGTGTTTGTCTCAGCCAGAAATATTTAATGATCCTGGTTTTATTGCAATTCTCATGGAGCAGTTTTCCTCTGCAATTGATCAGCTGAATTTGATTGCCAAGGATTTAAAAAAGATTCCTTTGGATTTAACCCTTGAGGATTTAATTCTTGTGAATTCAAAAAAGTGAAATAACTAGGGCGACGAATTTATCTCTTGGAGGCATCAAATTTTCAAAAGTTCTCCTAAAATGTTCTTTTTATCAACAGTTTTTTTTTGTAGTTCTTAAGCGTGCCGATTAAAGGCTGTATTCTCAAGAAGTCTTTATTTGCAAGGAAAGAGCAGATTTGTACCTCATTTTGGAATTCCTTGGGAGTCAGTAGATCCTGACCGCAGGCGAATAAGACTAACGAAATGAATCATTTGAGAACATACTGATCCCAAACAAAAACGGAATTTTTTTTAGCCGTGACCCAAGATCAACAGTCCCTGGCACGCCTAACACTCCGTCAGTTGCGCCATATGGCAAGTGATTTGGGTGTTCATTTATATAGCAGAAAGAAAAAATCATCTTTAATTCAAGAGATATTCTCTGCTCAAAGCAAATTTGATGTTGCGGCAAGTTCGAGGCAATCATATTCAAATACTTTTTTTGGAAAGAAAGATGTTCTTTCTCAACAGCAACTTGTTAAAGATACGAGAGTCGTATTTTTACCAAGGGATCCTCAATGGGCTTATGTTTTTTGGGAGATTTCAGAGAAAGATCGATCTAAAGCACAAACTCATGGTGCTATAAGGCTTTCACTTAAGTTGATGGACGTTACAGGAATGGAAGATGGTGGAAACCATAAGCAAACTTTACAAGAAATCCCTGTTGATAGTTACAGTACTGAATGGTATGTACCCATCCCATTAAGCGATAGAGATTATAAAGTTGAACTTGGCTATCACTTTGCAAATAAATGGATTTCCCTAGCCAATTCTTCCAGTGCCAGAGTTCCTTCTTTTTCTCCAAGTGATCAAATATTAGATCAATTTGTTCCTTTTAGTCTTGAGTCTAATATGCCAACTCCTAATCAAAATGATTTGCAAATAACTAATGATAAAGAGGATTCCAGTTTACATGAAAGATTATATAACTCGGCTACTAATCATTTTAGTAGGATCAGAGTGGGATCAGAAGAATTTCAAGGTAGAGAATTTTCCCAAAGCAGTCAGTCAGGCATTGGTTTATGGGCAAGTGGTAGGAATGAATCTGGTTTGGGCGGCTTAAAGACAAGGCAAAGGAATTTCTGGCTTGTTGCAGATGCTGAATTAATCATTTATGGATCAACAGACCCTTCAGCAAAACTAACTATTGGAGGGGAAGAGATTCCACTTTCAAGTGATGGAACTTTTAGACTTCAAGTCCCTTTCAGAGATGGATCACAAAATTATCCAATAGAGGCTGTAGATTCTGATGGTAGTCAAAATAGAGATATAAATATGCAATTTGAAAGAGTCACTCTGGAAGACAATACAAATACTAGTGATCAGTCACAGGCAGAATGGTTTTAAATACTTGCTATAAATGAATATTCGTTTACTAGTAGCAATTACGCCTCTTTTGGGAGCGATAATATTTCCACTTGTTGTACCTATTACTATTACAAAATTCGGTCTTGGATCAGGTTTAGTAATAGCACTCCTACTAACTACTGCTTGGTTTGTAGCAATGCTTAGGACTGCTGAAATGCCTCATTAGTAGTTTATTTCTATCTTATTTTTGTATGTCTAGTAAAAACGATTTCCCTGAAATTGATTTAGTTAAAGTATCTTTATCAACTCCATTTGACGATCAAAAGCCTGGTACCTCTGGACTTAGGAAAAGTAGTAAAGTTTTTAATACTCAAAATTATTTAGAGAGTTTTATTGAAGCTATTATGCGAACATTGCCTGGAGTTAGAGAGGGTACATTAATTGTTGGAGGAGATGGTCGTTATGGGAATAAGAGAGCAATAGATATAATAATTAAGATTGGCGCTACTCATGGACTTAAGAGAATAATAACCACAGTGAATGGAATATTATCAACACCTGCTGCATCACACTTGATTAGATCTAACAGGGCAATTGGCGGGATAATTCTTTCAGCTAGTCATAATCCAGGAGGGATTGATGGGGACTTTGGTGTAAAAGTTAATTGTGCAAATGGTGGACCAGCGCCAGAATCTCTAACAGATGCAATTTATTATTGCACTAAATCTTTGACAGAGTTTTCTATTGTTAAATCTGCAAGCATTCCTATTGATTTGAAAGGTACTTATAAGATTGGGAATATGTCTGTAAATGTTATCGATGGAGTTCAAGATTATATTAAATTAATGGAGAGTATATTTGATTTTGGTCTAATAAGTGAGTTTATTAAAAAAGATTATCGTATAGCATTTGATGCAATGAATGCTGTAACAGGTCCTTATGCTAAAAGTATATTTGAGAAGATACTTTGTTCTCCAAAAGGAACAGTTCGCAATGGAACTCCTCTGGAAGATTTTGGGGGTTGTCACCCAGATCCCAATCTGACATATGCCAATGAACTTTCTGAATTATTGATAAATGGCAAAGATTATTCTTTTGGTGCTGCTTGCGATGGTGATGGAGACAGGAATATGATTCTTGGTAAAGGATGTTTTGTAAATCCTAGTGATAGTCTTGCTATTTTGGTGGCAAATTCACATTTAGTTCCTGCTTATCGTGGTGGATTAAAAGGTGTTGCAAGATCAATGCCTACAAGTTCTGCTGTAGATGTGGTCGCTAAAGATTTACATCTTAAATGTTATGAAACTCCAACTGGTTGGAAATACTTTGGCAACCTTTTAGATGCTTCCATGATTACAATATGTGGTGAAGAAAGTTTTGGTACTGGAAGTGATCATGTAAGAGAAAAAGATGGGATTTGGGCTGTTCTTTTTTGGTTACAGATTCTTGCATCAACAAAATGCTCAGTGAAAGAAGTAATGATGCAACATTGGCTTACTTATGGTCGTAATTATTATACAAGACATGATTATGAAGCTATTTCTACAGATTCAGCTAATCAATTATATGAAGATGTTCAGAATCAATTGCCATCATTAGTTGGTACTAGTTTCGGAGGAAGTTTAGTACAGGAAGCTGATGATTTTAGCTATAAAGATCCAGTAGATCATACTGAAACAACTGCTCAAGGTTTGAGACTCTTGATGGAAAACAAGAGTAGATTGATTCTTCGTTTGTCGGGCACAGGGACAAAAGGTTCAACATTAAGAATCTATGCAGAGAAGTATGAGGCTTCAAATGGTAATTTGAATCAAAACCCTCAAATAGTTCTTTCTGATTTGATTAATCAAATTAAAGTACTTGCAAAAATACCTGATAGAACAGGTATGGATAAGCCAACTGTAATTACATAGATATCTCTTTTGAAATTAAGTGGATAAAGATCTTTTTTCTTTTCAAAGTGAAAATGAATTACAAAAAAATGCACCATTAGCTGAACGTTTAAGACCAAAAACTTTAGATGAATTTATAGGGCAAAGCGCCATCTTGGCTGAGGGGAGGTTACTTCGGAGGGCGATTGCTGCTGATAGAGTAGGTAATTTAATATTATTTGGTCCGCCAGGTGTTGGTAAAACTACACTGGCTAAGATTATTGCAGCAAATACAAGATCCAGTTTTCGCATCTTAAATGCTGTATTGGCAGGAGTTAAAGATTTAAGAGAAGAAGTACAAAATGCTCAGAAAAGATTAGGTCAACATGGTTTAAAAACGACTTTATTTATAGACGAAGTACATAGATTTAATACTTCTCAACAGGATGCTTTATTGCCATGGGTTGAGAATGGAACAATTACTTTAATTGGAGCAACTACTGAAAACCCATATTTTGAGGTTAATAATGCGCTTTTGAGTCGCGCGCGTGTTTTTCGATTACAAAAATTGAACAATAGAGATCTATATAAAGTTTTAGAACGTGCCTTAAATGACTCTGATAATGGTTATGGAAAATTGGAAATTAATATTCATGAGGATGCTGCAGCACATCTTATAAATTATGCAAGTGGAGATGCAAGAACCTTACTTAATTCATTAGAACTAGCAGTTGAAACTTCTCAACCAGAAAAAGGAGGATTGATTGATATTAATATTAAGACCGCTGAAGATTCAATTCAGCAAAGAGCCATTCTTTATGATAAAGATGGAGAAGCACATTTTGATACGATTAGTGCTTTTATCAAATCTATTCGTGGTTCTGATCCTGACGCCGCTATTTTCTGGCTAGCTAGAATGATTGATGCTGGAGAAAATCCTAGATTTATTTTTAGAAGATTATTAATTTCAGCTGGAGAAGATATTGGATTAGCAGATCCAAATGCAATGGTTATTGTAGAGGCATGTGCATCTGCTTTTGAGAGAATAGGTTTGCCTGAGGG
>CETM01014118.1_pt1 | contig 16680 bp, 13 predicted proteins | sample 361451 | NCBI WGS metagenome assembly CETM01 (sample SAMEA2622690, study PRJEB7988) | marine metagenome | isolation source: saline water (ENVO:00002010), including
TAATCTTCGCTGAATATGCCATGGATATAGCCAAAGAATGCCATCAATTTAATCTCAAAACAGTTGCCGTAACAGCTGGCTATATTATGCCAAAAGCACGTAAAACATTTTTCAAACACATCGATGCAGCCAATGTCGACTTAAAAGCCTTTAGCCAAACCTTTTACAAAAAAATCTGTATGACAAACCTAGAACCTATTCTAGAAACACTATTATATTTAAAACATGAAACCAATGTCTGGTTTGAATTAACCAATTTAGTCATTCCCCAAAACAATGATAACCATAAAGAATTAGATGAGATGACAAAATGGATTGCAAAGCATTTAGGTCCTGATATCCCATTACATTTCACAGCCTTTCATCCTGATTATAAAATGACGGACATCCCTAAAACAGAAGCAACATCCTTATTAGAAGCCTATAATATTGCCAAACAAAATGGTCTTCATTATGTATATACAGGCAATATTTACGATTCAAAAACAGGTAGTACCTACTGCCCATCATGTAAAAAATGTATCATCGAACGAAATTGGTATGAATTAGGTAACTATCATATAACTAATGGCTGTTGTAAATTTTGTAACACAAAAATAGCAGGTCAGTTTTCAGATAAAGCAGGACAGTGGGGGAGAAAAAGAATAGCTGTACCTGGAACATTTTTTAGAAAATAAAAAAATTAAAAAAAGCTAAATAATAACTCTAAATACCCCATTTTTTCTTTAGATAAGCATTTAGTATATCTAATTCATCTAATGATAAATATCGATCAAAGATAATGATCTCATAAAGATTTCCGGATGAATTCAGACTAACAACACTATTCTCAACATTTTGTTTAGTATATCGCCTCATAAGATTCAGCTCAGCTGTAATCATTTCACTCATTTCAATATAAGTAATAGATTTACTTTCGTTAAATACATTGTCAGAAGAAATATCATAAAAGTACTGATAATTTTTTCGTAATTGTCGATTATTAACGTACATATTACTTACTAATTTTCCTGTTCTATACCCATTAACAACATAAGCATGAGAAGTAGGTCTAAAATCAAATAAAGCACGGTGCTTAATATTATCTAATTTATGAACAATAAGCATACTTTTTAAAGTTAGCGGTTTATTTGAAACAAAGCCACTACCATCACAACGAATCGATTGGGAATCATAATCATAGATTATATTAAGATCCTCACCAGATGGAATTAAACTAATACCTTTATTAACAATCCCATCCCAAGATAAAACATCGTTTGTAGAAGCATCAAGTTTAATAAAAGGAACAAATGTACCATCCAACCATAACGAAATATTATCATTAATACTATCAACTAAAGAAACTTCTTTTAAAAAAGAAGTAACATGTTGTTCAAAATTAGGATTAATAACAATAACAGCATTAGCAATATTACTTTCAAATTCAGAATCACTAACCCTATATGTAAAAAAATCTTTATCCACAAACCCTGCCTTAGGTTTATAAAAAGCTTGATTACCTTTAAGTGTTACAGACCCATAAGAAGGAAAATCAACAATACTATATGTCAATCTATCACCATCAAGATCATTAGCATTTAAATCAATAACTATTTCTTGGTTATAAGACTCATCTATTGATACATTATTAGCAACAGGAACATCATTAACAGGGTTAACACGAACCTTAAACTTTTTAGATTTAGAATCAGTACCATCAGACACCGTTATGTTAAATTGTTCACTTCCATGAAAATTAGCCAAAGCTTTAAAGTGAAGTTGATTATTTGATATACTAGCAATAATATTGGATCCACCCTTAATTTGATACGTCAACGTATCCCCATCATCATCTTCTAAAGGTAAATTTAATAAAAATGATGTATCCTCATCAAAATAAATATTAGAAAAAAGTTTTTTCGGTAATTTAGGCTTAGTATTACGTCCCTTTGATTTACTTTTAACATTCCGATCATCTTTAGTAACAACTTCATTAAGTGTTGGAACTTGAATAGTAATAATATCAGCCTTCGAAGGGTTTGATTTACCTTCATCAATAAAATTATCTAAAACATCTATATCAAGAACCTGATTAGATTGATCTGAAAAAGTAATCCAGTTTTGCTGAACATCCCAATTTAAAGATCGATTCCACTGAATTCTAATCCCTGAAAATTCTGGTTGATTAACACAAATTCCAGTAGAACAAATAGTATCAGATGATTGAGTGCCTAAAATAACATCATACCTATCTTTATCTGTCTTAAAAGTAAAGTTTCCAGCCAAAAAAGATTTATATAAATCAAAATGATTTTCAATAAGCAATCCTACAAAAAACTGCTTACCAATACTTAAAGAAAAACGATTTAATAAATTTCTTAACTCAATACCAGTGGTACGTCGTTGATATTCCAAATCCCAATCAAGAAATACATCCGAAAAAAAAGGATAGGTCAACGTTTGAGCAAGTGTCATATAACGATGATTAGCTATGATTTGATATGAATAAGATAACAATAACGAAGAAAATTGAAATGAATCTGCCTTATCATTAAACAAAGATTGGATAAAAACATCTTCATAAAAAATACCACTCGCATAATGCTGAGAATAAATTGACGTTAATTTTAAAAAAGAAGTCAAATCATACTTAACACCATAAGAAAACGTTTTTTGATCTAACATATTTAAATTAGGCAAATTACGTAATGGTAACGTCAAAGAATACTGATAAACACCTAACGGAGCTTGGTTAATATATAAATTTCCTAAACTATCTCCCAAAAAATAATTAGAATATTTTGAATAACTCGAAAATTGATTAATACCTTGCCAATCTGATTCAAGATGTATATAAGTTGCATAAGAATGATCTGTATCAAAATTACGAGCTAACTCTATATCAAAATCAACATAATCAACAGTCGATGAAAATAAGAAAGAATATAAGTTAGCATCAGAAAGGTTATGAGAAGATTTTGAACTTAATATAGTAACTCCATAATCATATAAAGGTTTCATTTTAATAAATTCAAAACCAAAAACATTAGCGGGTCTATCCCCTAAAGAATTTCTAATAGAACCATAAAAGTGTTTCGTAGCAACATCATCAAAATCATAATAAGTTGAATAACCAAACACATTTGAATCTCTCAAAACAAGCGAATCATGAAAAGATTTAAAAACAAGCCCATTACCAAGAGATTCATAAAAATGACCTAACTTCAAATCTAGATCCCGATATGTAAAACGAAAATCAGCCATAATTCTATCTGAACTATAAATAGCAGGGTAAAAACCTGTAGGAACATCATTAAACTGATTTCTTAATAAAATAGTAGAATCATACTCCTTATAATTAATATCTAATGTCACTTTATTTTGTAAAAATGTTCCTGTAGTTTCTTGATCAAAAAAAGAATTTTCAAAAACACCATCAATACTAATACTGTCATTTGAAAAAATGGACGCAACTATAATATTAAATACAATAAAAAAAATTATTTTGAATAACATTAGAAATATTAATAAATCCATTTTAGTATAACCAACACAAAGATAAAGAAGCAAGTAATTTTACTATTCAAAAATAATAAAAAAAAATATTAATGAAGTAAAATAATAGGTTTATGATATGATAAAATTTAATAGAAATGAAAATAGAATCCCACTACGAACTTAGCGATTTAATTAAACCAGAAGAAACATTCTGTAAAAAAGCTAATATACAAAATAACGATCTTTACGAAAAAGCCAATCATAACCGTTTAGATTTTTGGGAAGAACAAGCAAATCAGTTAAACTGGGATCAACCATGGGATAGCGTTCTAGACTGGAAAAAACCAAATGCAAAATGGTTTGTAAATGGAAAATTAAATGCAACAACAAATTGCCTTGATCGTCACCTTACAACACACCGAAAACACAAAAAAGCAATAATCTGGGAATCAGAAACAGGTCAAAAACAAACATTAACCTATGAGCAACTCCATAAAAAAGTATGCCAACTAGCTAATTATTTATCTCAAACGCTGGGCATAAAAAAAGGAGATAGAATTACGTTATACATGCCATTAACACCTGAATTAGCGATATCCGTTTTAGCTTGTGCTAGGATTGGAGCTATACACAGTGTTGTATTTGCTGGATTTTCAGCAAATTCTTTACAAGATCGACTCAATGATTCTGAATCAAAATGTATTATTACAACCGATATTGCTGTAAGACGAGGATCAGAAATTAACTTAAAAGAAATTGTTGACGAAGCATTAGAAAAAGTAACTAGCGTAAAAGATGTAATTATCCATAAACGAACAAACAAGACAATAAACTGGGTTAGCAATAGAGACCATAATTTTGATGAAGCAATCAATCAATCATCAACCACCCATAAACCTGAAAGTATGGATAGTGAAGATCCATTATTTATTTTATATACATCAGGGACAACAGGTAAACCAAAAGGAATTATACATACAACCGGAGGTTATTTAACCCACGCACAATATTCAACAAAAGTTGTATTTGATATTAAAGATGATGACTTATATTGGTGTACCGCTGATATTGGCTGGATTACCGGCCATACCTACCTTGTTTATGGCCCATTACTAAATGGAGCCACTATATTTATGTATGAAGGAACGCCTGATTACCCGAATACTGGAATTTTTTGGGATTTAATTGAAAGATACTCAATCAGTATTTTTTATACGGCCCCGACAGCCATTAGAGCCTTTATGAAAGCTGGCGAATCAATTCCCGAACAATATAATTTATCCAGCTTACGATTATTAGGAAGCGTAGGCGAACCTATTAATCCAGAAGCATGGAATTGGTATTACACTCATATTGGCCAAAAAAAATGTCCCATCGTAGATACTTGGTGGCAAACCGAAACAGGGGGAATAATGATTACAACCTTACCCGGTTTACATGATATGAAACCAGGTTCAGCAGGAAAACCATTACCTGGTATACAAGCACAATGTCTTCAAGATGATGGAACAACCATTCATAGTGGGGGAGGCTTATTAAGTTTAACTGAACCTTGGCCTTCTATGGCACGCGGCATTTGGGGCGATCAAGAACGATTTAACGAGGTATACTGGTCAAAATTTGAAACCTATTTTGCTGGTGACGGCGCTGTAAAAGATAAAGACGATTACTTTACTGTCATTGGGCGTGTAGATGATGTCTTAAATGTAGCAGGTCATCGTATTGGAACTATGGAAGTAGAAAGCAGTTTAGTCGATTGCCCAAAAGTAGCTGAAGCAGCTGTAGTTGGTATCGAAGATACTATTAAAGGGCAAGCTATTATAGCCTTTGTTATTTTAAAAGAAGGAATATCAGAATCAGCAAATTTAGAACAGGAACTAAAACAATTTGTTGCAACAAAAATCAGTCCTATTGCCAAACCAAAAACAATTATAATTACACCTGATTTACCAAAAACAAGAAGTGGAAAAATTATGAGACGACTCTTAAAACAAGCTGCCAATAATGAAATATTAGGTGATACAACATCACTGGCTAACCCTCAAATTATGAATACAATTCGAGACATTCTTCAAAGCAACATCTAGAATTCTTCATAGTCAAAAATAATCTTCATCCAGCACCCTGTATCAGACGTTCCTTGATCGTTTCTTCCAATAGGAAAACTATAGGCAACCTGACCACCAAATATAGCTTCTTTTGTCTGCTCAACATAAGGAAAATCTGAATTAAAAATTCTAATACCACTAACTATAACTTCGTCATTATCAAATGACATATCTATACCAATAACCGAATAAGGAGAAAATTCATGGTATCCTTCTATGTATTCACCATTTTGATATAAATAGGTGTGTCCTCCGCTATCAACATTTCCAGGCTTAAGCCAAAGCTGATCTAATTCTACACTTGAACAGTCTGAAGTACTATCTTGCTCTTGATAAACGATACTTTTTTCAGATGTTGAAATATTAGTAGTAATAATACCAGCAACATTATCACCATTACTAAAATTTTCATCCGCAGCTGATTGATCATAATATGAATTAACATTACCAGGAGTTCCTCCGTCAATTAATGAGTGAGAAATTGATGATCGATCAAACCTATCTAACTCAAGGGATTTACCACCAGAAAACGAATCAAAGTTAAAATCAAAAGAATCTAGCAACTCCCCATCATCATTAATATTATTGTTGTTACGATCCCAGAAAAGAACCACCTTTTTACCATTTATATAGTTAGCTGAAGAATTAAATTCTAAAATAATGTAATTTGGTTTTAACGATACTGAATCAAAACTAGTTGAATATAAAACCGATGAATCCGAATCCTCAATTGTTAAAATTAACTGAGAATAATTTAAACATGATTTACCATACGACGCTAAAAGTGATAAATCACCTTGTCTTATTTCTACAAAAGATTGATGAGATTCACTAAACAAAACCTCATTTATATTCAAGAAAGAATGTAATGCAGAAAAAAGTATTGAATCTTCAACAGCAAAATTTAAGTCATAACAATCATCAGCATTAGTAATAGAATTATTTAATAACGATTGAACGTCTGAAAACGATCTCAAACTCACATTTGATGAGGGTTCGTTGATAATAACATCTACATTTTCACTATTACTGATGGTGTCAGTTTTTTCACTCTTATCAAGTAAAGAACATCCACTAATTAATACAAAGAAAAACAACAGAAAAATTTTAACTAAATTTGATTTCTTTAAAAAGTTCATACTAAAAACTACCACAAAAAAAATTAAATTAAACAAAATTATCTAAAACGTACTTAAAACTGATAGCCTAAAGAAATACCCAAATAAGGCAAATAAAATGTTTTCATACGAGCACGTGATCCTGATTCATCCGTAATGATCTCTGAATCTAAAACAAGGTAATTAGAAACACCTACATACCAAGTTAAATAAATATGATCTGATACTGTATCAGAATAACCAAACTCAACCACAGGCGTATTTTCATTAAGTTTTCCTCCCGTATATTCAATTTCCGTCCCAGTTTCTTCAGAACTATATAACGTATAAAATTTATATTGATAACCAAAACCCCAATAATAACCTAATAAATCTGTATCAAAATAACGTTTAACCATAATAGTAGGAGATACAAACGCATATTTATCATTAGTTGAATAATCATATACCCGCTTAAATCGATAAAAAACACTACCAGAAATCATCCAGTGATCTAATACCTGATAATCATACTCAAGATTAGGGTACAATGACAATAAACCTGTAACACTAGAACTAATACGTTTCGTTACACCATACACAGACTGTGTTAACATAACGACAACTAAAAGAAAAAATAACGATCTCATTTAATTGCAATATAACAAATAAAAAACGTAATTACAAATCTGATAAAATTAATGTTTGCTCTTCAATATCTTTACTTAAAAACCCATCAAAATCAGCATAAAATTGAGATGAACTAATCCCAAAAGCAGCTTGAAAAGCACCTTCCCAACCTAACTCATTCAATTTTGGATAAAAGCGATTTAGCAACACATTTTCATCAACTACCAAATCAGATAAGTAGGCAATCGCCCAAGCGCCTAAATCATAAGCAGCATACGAACACCCTAACTCATATGTAATATCCTTAAATGATGTACCAGGACAGTCATTATCAATAGATTGTTTACCACTATCCATTTTAAATTCAAAAGAAACTTTAAAAGTATCTAAATCATTATTATCAGTCATTACCAAATCACCCGAAGCAAGCATCTTCCTAACAAATAATTCAGCCATGTAAACAGCAGCACCCTCGACAAACCAGGTAGGCCCCATTAGTTCATCACGTTCATCAAAGTCTAAGGAAAAAACAAAAGCATGTTGAACAGCATGAAAATATTCATGATAAACCGTTATCATCTCACCTTTTGGAGTTGCCCCTAAAACACTATCAAAACCGAAAGGGTATGAGGATGTAAATCGATGAATCCCCCAATCACGAGCACCATTACGACCCATGCTGCTGGAAGCTTGTCCCGAAGTAATCGCATCATAACCCACTTTACGATAAGACTCAAACCCATGATCTGATTGTTGATTATGAACTAAACAATTAGACTTATAAAGATCGCCACGTTGAGAACGTCGTTCACAATACAGTTCAGACAAATCGTTAGCAGCATCTACCTCAGTTCCAAGAACCCAATACTCAAGCGGTCCATAATTACCCCAAACTTCAGCAGCTTTAGCTAAACCAGTCACAATACCATTTTTAACAGCATCAGATAAATCAGCGGCAACAAAAACCTCAGCAGGCTCATCTATAATTTGCCCCCAAGTATCAACAGATGTCGATTCATCATCGTCAGAATCATATAAAGAATCTAATTCACCACATGATACAATACATAAACTTGCAATAAACAATAAAGACAAAGAAAAAATTTTAACAATTCGAATATTAAACAGAAAAGACATAATCTTAGTTATATACCAAAAGTTAAGAAAATAAACAAAAAATAACTATTGTAAAACCCTGACAATCAAACATGAATACGTTACTATGAAAAAGATATTAAAATGAACAAAAATAATTATCCAAAAACACAATCAAACTTATCTCAATTTGGATTTGGCACCTATCGACTTACAAATTCAAGCGAACATAAAACTATTTTAAAAAAAGCCATCCAAGCAGGTATTAATCTGATCGATACAGCAACCAACTATCATCATGGTGATGCCGAAATAGCAATCGGAAATGTTATTCAAGAGCTCATATATGATAATGATATAACAAGAGAAGAAGTAACCATTATATCAAAAGCTGGTTATTTAGAAGGAAAAACATATACAAAATATAGCCAAACATTTAACAACATCACTCATTTATCACAACAAGCAGGCCATTGCATAGACCCCAAATTTTTAGAAACACAACTATCCGAAAGTTTACTACGCTTAAACCTAGATTACCTAGATGCTTATCTAATCCAAAACCCTGAAAACTATTTTACTAACAATAAAACCAGTAATGAAGAAACATACTACAAACAAATTAAAGAAGCGCTACTCTACTTAGAAACCGAAGTAAAAAAAGGAAGAATTCATTATTATGGTATTAGTTCCAATACATTTGATACCAATCAAACAAACACTAATTCAACATCACTTAACAAACTATTAGAAATAGTTAAGGAAATACCCAATCATCACTTTAAGATAATTCAATGCCCATTTAATTTGATCGAACATTCCCTAGCAAAAAGAAAAAATGAAATATCATTTTTTGAACTAGCTCATAATCATAACCTTGATCTGATTACCAACCGCCCTCTTAATGCCATGATCAATAATCAATTATTCAAATTAGTAGATGTCGATGAAAATACAGAGATTACTGATATCGAAATTGACGATTTAATACAAAATGGCTTAGACCATGAAGCAAGTTTAAAAACAACATTAAAAGACAAAGAAATCCCCAGTATAAGTCCCTATATAACACTATTCGAAAAATTAAATGAGACACAATCAACAACCATTACTTATTTTACATTTAAAGGATTATTAGAAGATATCTTTATTCCACAAATCGATCACATTATATCTTTATTTGAAGAGTTTAATCTTGATAGTGATATCGAGCATCAATTTCTAAATTATTTTTCATTATTTAATCATATTGCAAAAGAACTAAGTCATTACTACAAGCAAATTCATCAAACAAAAATTATAGAAATAAAAGCAAGCTTACCCAATCATATTTCTAACGATATCCCAATCCATACCATAGCCTTACAAAGCTATAAAAACACACCATACATCACAGCGACATTAATTGGTATAACACATGAAGAGCACCTAGAATCCGCCTTAAGCAACCTCAAACACAACAGTATCACATCATTGTCATGGAATGATTTAGATATCAATACCGTATTAACATGATTATCGATCACAAAGACAGCTTTTTCTTTGATTTAGATGGCACATTAATCGATTCATTTCATGATGTAAAAAACGCAATAAACCAAGCCTTAATTGAGCTAAACTTTGAACCACTAGAAACCATTGCTATTAAAACATTGATAGGTCCTAACCTAAGTGAACCCTTAACCAAATTAATCAACCATCCAAAATTTTGTTTCAAAGAATTTGAACCGATTTTTTCACATCACTATACACAAAAGAATACCAACAAAACATGCTTATACCCAGCTGTAGAAACAACACTAAAAACATTAGCCAATAAAAACAAAAATTTATTTATTTTAACAAATAAACCAGCCTATCAAGCCATTCAAATCTGCAAACAACTCCATATTAGCCAATATATGTTAGAAATTATGGGACCCGATACCTATGAACCAAAACCAAGTCCAAAAGCCATTCATAATAGTATTCAAAATTACAACCTTAATCCCGATACATGTGTGATGATAGGAGACACAGAAATTGATATCCAAACAGCAAAAGCTGCCAACATTACATCCATTGCAGTAACCTATGGCTATCGATCAAAAGAAGAGTTAGAAACATTAAATCCAGACTATACTATTAACAACTTAAATGAATTACTAAAGATTAAAAATAAAATCATTTTATAATCACTGATACTTAACGGCAAGCATAAATTAACCTATACTATTCATTATGAGATACCGATCCTATAACAATGGTGGCAATTATTTTTACTTAGGAATATTAATCTTCTTTATGTTTGGAGGATTTAAAGTATTATTTTTATTTTTACCACTCCTATTTTCCTTAGCACCTATTTTTCTATTATTATTTGTTGGTTCCAAAGTAGTAAAAACTATTTTTGGCAATTCAGCTATCAACAACTCCATTCATGGAGCATCACAAGAACGATTACATTATGTTGAACTAATGATTCATTTAATGGCACATGCCATAAAAGCAGATGGGGTAGTAGATAACCGAGAAATTCAAACCTTATTTACATTTTTTCAAAGTAGACTTCAATTTAACACCAATCAATTACGATGGGTTCAAGATTTAATTCAGTATTCATTACGTAAAAATTATCCATTAGAAATTATTATTCAAACCATGAACCAAGAATTTCAAGTTCATGAAAAACAATTATCAATAGAACTATTAATAGCTGTAATCATGGCAGATGAAAACTTACATGAAAATGAAAAAGTTCTCTTAGATAGAGTTGCTAAAGACCTACAAATAGATAATGAATTTTATAACCAATTAAAATCTAAATATATTAAAAACACAGAATCACACTACGATATTTTAGGTATAAAACCATCTGCAACAACAGACGAAATTAAAAAAGCCTATAAAAACTTATGTAAACAATATCATCCTGATAAAGTACAGCATTTAGGAGATGAATTTAAAAACTTTGCTGATGAAAAAATAAAGGAAATTAATAAAGCCTACGATAGCATCATGCAAAAAACAAAGGCATGACCACCTTTGAAGAGTTAGAAAATTGCGTCAAACAAAACGATGCAATGTCATTTTTAATCTGTTATCTAAAATTATTAAATCAAAATGAATCATTAGATCTACCCAAATCAACCAACAAAAAAGATCTTGAAATGGAATGGGAAGATATAATACCTCCAAACTGCAAAAATGGATTACCTTCTTTTTATTCAGCACTTAGTACATTATGGTTATCATTACTACAAACACCAAATTTAAATGAAAGTGACAATCTAATAAAAACATTACTTGAAACGTTAGAACATAATCAACAAGCATCACAACCAAAAGAAGGTGGAATTTTTGTTACAAAAAGTGATGATTATTCACTAGAAAATAAACTGCTAACAAACCCATTACCAAAAGAAAACATACTTCAAGAAATTAATATTGCAATCAACAAAAAAGACAGTCTTACATTTTTAGAAAACTACTGTTATTTATGTATCATTGATACAACCTTCACATTACCTCAAAGAACAACACAAGAACATATAGAAAATGAATGGAATATTATATTAAATAAAATAACGTCATCCCACTCGATGCCAATAACTGAAATAAGTAAAATATATTTTAATTTAATTCATACACATGGAATACCAAATAATAACAATACAATAATATTATTTTATAAAAGCCTAACAAACAAAAAGAAAGCAACGTAAGCTAATAGCCATCATCTCCAACACAAGGAAAAAAATCCTCATCATGCAAAACATACATCATGTGCTGATCGTAAGAATCTGATGGTAAAGATGCAAATAATTGATCTTGAAAACAAACACCAATACGAATACCACGCGTTCCTAGGAGCAAACGATCATAAACCCCTTTTCCATAACCAATACGATTCCCTTTATAATCAAAAGCTAGTCCAGGAACTAAAAAGCCAGTATGATCAGACTGAATCACATCAATATCAACTGCTAGATGATCTTTAGGTTCAAAAATGCCATAAGGTCCGGCAATAATATCAGCTAAAGATGTTAAACGAACAAATTCATAAGAATCGTTACAAAACTTAGGAACCAAAACTTCATAATGTTGTAATAAAAAATTAATATCAATATCAGGTTCTTTATCTGTTGGTAAAAAACAAGCAATAGTATTTAATGATAACGATGCAAGTAAATCACGAAGATTGTGATTAAGTAAAGCGGATTGCTTTTTTCTTTTTGGGGGCGTTAATAATCCTTGTCGAGCTTTAACAGCTTGTCGTACAACACGTTTGGTAATCATAAACTACTTCATAATCTCCTGAACAACCAAATCACCAATTTCAGTAGTAGAAAACCCCATTTTAGCTGCAAGCTGAGAATCCATTTTTTTAATAACGACTTTGATAGCATTTTCTAAACAAGAAGCTGCATCTAAATACCCAAGATGAGATAACAATAACTGAGCAGCGCCAATAGCCGCCATAGGATTAATTTGATTTTTACCCGTAAAATCAGGGGCTGTACCACCAATAGGTTCAAACATCGAAACCCCTTCAGGATTAATATTGGCACCAGGAGCAACACCTAAACCACCTTGAGTAATAGCACCTAAATCAGTAATAATATCACCAAACATATTACTCGTAACAATCACATCAAACCGACCAGGATCATCTACCATATAAATACAAACAGCATCCACATGAACATAATTCGTTTTAACAGTGGGATAATCTTTAGCAACTTCTTCAAATACTCTTTCCCATAGATCAAATACATATGTTAAAACATTCGTTTTACCACATAAGGTTAACTGAGCCACATAACCTGCTTCTTTATCAGCCTCCGACAACCCTCGCCAAACATCATTTTGATGACGACTTAACGCATAATCAAAAGCAAATCGAATACATCGCTCTACTTGCTGCCTAGTATAAATCATTTGCTGAATGGCGACTTCATCACCAGTCCCCTTCGCTTCAAAAGAACCAACACCTGTATATAAACCGCCCGTATTTTCACGTACAACCACATAATCAAGCGTAGCTGAATTAGCATGCTTTAAAGGAGAATCAACGCTATCATAAAGTTTAATGGGTCTTAAATTAATATATTGATCCAAACCAAAACGCATCTTTAACAAAATATCTTTTTCAAGAATTCCAGGCTTAACATCCGTATGACCAATAGCTCCTAACAAAATAGCATCATACGTTTTTAATGCTTCTAATTCATCATCACTTAATAATTGCTGAGTTTGTAAATAACGTGTTCCATTATAATCTAATTCATCATAAGCTAACTCAAAATCAAAACGTTTTGATAAGGCCTTAAGTGACTTAAGAGCTTCAGCAACAACTTCAGGACCTGTACCATCTCCACCAATCACAGCTAACTTCATTTTTTTCTCCTTACAAAGCCGGTTTAACTCGCTCATCACCACGAGAATTCAACATTTTATTAATAGCATTAATATACGCTTTTGCTGATGAATTCAAGACATCCGTTGATGAAGATCTACCAACAAATATACGACCTTGATCATGAATACGAACTACAACTTCACCTAAGGCATCTGTACCACCCGTAATTGACTGTAATGTATATTCTTTTAAATCAATCGTTTCTCCAATCATCTGATCAATCGTTTTATAAATCGCATCAACGGATCCCGCCCCTTCAGATGACCCTGTTAACACCTTATTATCAAACGCCAAACGAACAGTAGCTGTAGGCTTTGATTCATTGGTAGTATTAACTTCAAAATAATCAAGTTTATATAAATCATTATGTTGATAAATTTCATCTGAAATCAAAGCATGTAAATCATCTTCCAAAACATCTTTCTTTTTATCCGCAATAGCTTTAAAACGTTCAAATGCTTGCTGTAACTCAGCATCCGATAACTGATACCCTAATTCATTTAAACGATCCATAAAAGCATGACGTCCAGAATGTTTTCCTAATACCAACTTATTTTCTGTTAAACCTACCGTTTCTGGTGTCATAATTTCATACGTTGATTTTTGTTTTAGTACACCATCTTGATGAATACCCGCTTCATGAGCAAAAGCATTTGCCCCAACAATCGCTTTATTAGGCTGTATCACAGACCCTGTTATATGACTTACCAAACGAGATGTTTTAGAAATTTCTGTTGTTTCAACATCCGTAAAAGCATCGTAATAATCAGAACGAACAGCTAAAGCCATAACAACTTCCTCTAGCGCTGTATTCCCAGCACGTTCACCAATACCATTTATCGTACATTCTACTTGTCTAGCTCCATTTAAAATACCGGCTAAACTATTAGCGGTTGCAACACCTAAATCATCATGACAATGAACCGAAATAACAGCATTTTCAATCCCCACAACATGATCCCCTAAATAACGAATAAGTTCACCAAACTGCGTAGGCATCATATAACCCACTGTATCAGGAACATTAATTACCGTAGCACCCGCCTTAATAACAGCCGAATAAACCTGAGCTAAAAATTCAGGATTCGATCGACCGGCATCTTCACAAGAAAACTCTACATCCTCAACAAACGTTTTAGCATAAGTAACAGCATCCACAGCACGCTCTAATACCTTTTCTGGAGACATTTTTAATTTATGTTCCATATGAATAGGGGAGGTTGCAATAAACGTATGAATCCGAGGCTTTTTCGCTGTTTCAACAGATTGAGCTGCTAACTCAATATCCTGTTTTACAGCCCGACACAAACTACAAACAGAGGGGTAATCTACATGAGAAGCAATCGCTTTTATCGCTTCAAAGTCACCTTTTGAACTAATTGCAAAACCAGCTTCAATACAATCTACTTTTAAGCTTTCTAGATGAGAAGCTACATCCAATTTTTCTTTTAAGTTCATCGAACAACCCGGTGATTGTTCACCATCACGTAACGTTGTATCAAAAATATAGATTTTATTTGACGCCATAATTTCGATTTATTATAAACCTAAGTATAAAATCTATAAAGAGAAAGAGCTATAATAAAAAAACATGATTAAATAAAAAATGAAATTTTTTATCATTTAAATCCGATAATAAAATAAATAATAAATAAAATTTAAATATAACAAAAAAGGAAAAATTTTTTGATCACACATTTAACTAGAATAACAAACCTAATTACAGCTTGCATTGACGATCAAAATGACAATCCCTCCAATGTTATAGATGTTGAAATACCAGTAGGAACCGATGATGCAACTGAAATCCCTACAGCTACTCCAGTTACTCCAGTTACTCAAAATTTAGCATTAGAAATTATCAATTTAAATCAGGAAATTCAAAACATAAACCAAACTTTAGAGACCTTAAACAAAAAAAAACAAAAAGAATCAGAGATTTATAACAAAAAAATAACATATTCAACAATAAGTTCATGTTGCACAGGAGTAATAATTTGCAGCATCCCTTGTTGCATCCCTTTTCAACACAGTACTATAATAGGATCCTCATTTTTAGTTACTGGAGCTGCTATTTTTAAATTAGGTCCTAACTTAAAATTCTATACGAGACATAAATCAAACAATAAAGAAATAAGAGCAAAAGAAAACGAATTAGAAATGTTAAGGAACCCAATAGAAACTCGGGAAGCTCAGGATGAGACACCTCCAATTATTTTAAATCAACCTATCTATAGCTAAAAATCCAAATGAGGATATTTGTTGTCTCATAAACGATCGTTTATGAGACACCTCTTCTTAAAACCCAACTAAATGAAATTTTTTGTCTCTAAAACACGATAACTATATAAAAGACAGAAAAAATGTAACAATTTTTTTAGGGGAGGAAATTAAAATGAATATAACAAATATATGTGGTTTTTATAATCGGAAAGAAGCAAATAAAGCAGTAGTAAATAGAGCTCCAAAAACAATAAAAAAATTCCAAGCCTTAAAAAGAAAGACAGCGGCAAGAATAATACAAACAGCATACATGTGTGACAAAAAAAGGTATACAAAGGATCAGATAACCAAGGCGATTAAAACAATCAAATCTGAAAATGATTGCCCAATACTACTAGACGATACCCCTCTAAATCCAAGAACAATAATCGTAACTAAATGTAATCACGCATTTAACAGAGATGCTCTTTTAAAATGGTTAGAAGTATCACCGCACAAAAATTGTCCTTCTTGCAGATCCATAGTTGATCAGATAGATGTTATTTTAGATGTTATCAGGAATACAAAAAAACCTTCTGACAAAACAAAAGCACTAAGAATGTTATGTAGATTGGCGGACTCGCCTGCGAATAGAAAAACCATTGCA
>CETM01017340.1_pt1 | contig 16664 bp, 12 predicted proteins | sample 361451 | NCBI WGS metagenome assembly CETM01 (sample SAMEA2622690, study PRJEB7988) | marine metagenome | isolation source: saline water (ENVO:00002010), including
CTGTTGACAACTGTGATCGTGGACATGTTCATCGTCATGCGTCACGTGCTTATGGACATGGAAGGTGCGAAGCAAGAGGAATGTCACGAGGATTCCCGCTAAGACTGCCAGCGCAGCGCTATGCGTATCCCCATTTAATTCGAGTACCGAATGGGGTAGTAGGTGTAGGATGGCGACCGAAAGCATCAAGCCGCCTACAAAGCTGAGTAACAACTGTAGGCCGGTATGAGAAAATTTCAGTTTGGATACAATGACTCCACCAGCGAGTGAGCTGAGAAAAGTCAATATTGCGTAGATAAGGTAAGTTGTATTCACCGTGAACGGTCGCAGGTTGCTATTGAGAATGTAGGGTTTCCAATGCGAGCGACTTAATGCGTCCGATCATTGAATTGAGCCCATTGGATCTTGAGCGACTTATATGTTGTCGCAATTCAATGGATTCAAAAACGCTATTGATGTCGAGCTGTAATATTTCATCGGCAGTTTTGTCGCTAAACAACATGATCACAATACATACGAGCCCCTTTACCAACTGGGAGTCACTATCTGCGCGGAAATAGTACCGACCATCGTCAGTTGCCTGGATAATCAGCCAAACGCTGCTGAGGCACCCCTGCACCCGGTTTTCCTCGGTCTGATACTCCGCTTCCAGAGGAGGCATTGTGTTTCCGGTTTCGATGATGTATCGATAACGTTCTTCCCAGTCATCAAAGAGTTCAAACTCCTCAATCAACTCGTCAACAGTTATTGAGTCAACGCGATTAGACACAGTCGTATTGTCCTGGCATTTGGAAAGATAGATTCAAGTCGCAGTGTTTTATTGTCACATAGATCATAGATCCTGCAACCACAAACTAATCGTTGTGTTTTTCGCGTAGTCGCGGCGAGGTGCGACAGATAAGTTGTACGCGTTCGAATTCGTTGAGCCAATCCTGAATAACCTGCTCATGGACGCTATCGCCGGGCGTCACCATGCCAATACTACAGGCCGCACCGGTAATAGTCTCGGCCATAGCTCGATATTTTGAGATGGTCCTGTCGCCGTAATGGCCGACATATTGCATATCTTCATTAAAGAATAGAAGCTGAGGGACACGAGCACCTCCGCAAATGGTTAGTTCCTGCTTTAATTCGGGAAAGGTGTCCCGGTCAATGAACCGAATGTTGAGAGTCGAAGTCGTGTCAGCGAATCGTTGAAAGATTGGACACTGTACGACGCAGTCGCCACACCATGCTCCGGCGAATACCAGGACGTTGAGTTCCCGGGTGAAACCGTTAAGCAAGGACGTCTGCTCTTGGTTGAGCGTGGTTTGTTCAAACACCTGTTGCCATTTTCGGCGATCCCCGTCATTTCCATGCTGGTCGAGGAATTCCTGGTAAGAGAGTGCGTGACTAAAGTAATCTGCTGGGTTCATATGCGTGTAATCCAGTTGTGATGGGAAGCCATTTAAATGTCTTCACTATCTTAACCTATTGTTGAGGTTACGGATTTGCCCGTGTACCTGGCTTGTTGCTCTTACAACCAATACGCGTAGCGGTGGGTAGTAGATGATGACGCCCGGTCCGCCGTTGACTTCCCAGAATTGTGGTGAAATCGTACGCTGGATTAACGACACTAGCCGGGGGCCGTAGTCCGGCAAGTTGGCCCCTGCGCGTGGTGCGATAAATTGACGGGCGCCACCGAGTTGTTGCGTTCCAGCGGCGAGATGACGTTCAAGTGCGGATTGTAGTTTGTCGGAGTTGGAATGGTATTTGGAGGGCAGGTTTCGATTAATGCGAATTTCCAACTCGCGTAAGATTTTCATTAATCTGGCTCGGATCTTGACACGGTATTGATTTAGGGTGGGGCTCACACGAAGACGCGCATCGCTAAGCAATTCCGAGTAGAGGCGGGTCAGCTCAATGACAGCTAACTCATGATCCGCCGCGGATTCAGCCGTTGCTTCACTTACCATCCAGTGTGAGATTACGTCGTCATACTCTTTAAAGGAACGTGGTGCATCCTGGGTAAGACCCAGAGACGGTGTGAGTAAGAGAAGGATGGTTGCGGTTAAAGTGTTCCGGCAATTCATGATGACTTCTTTGGGAAAGCAACGATGTTGATTCAATAGTACGAAAGATGCTTCAAAAGGCAAGTCCGAGTTGCGAGGTGGACGTTTTCAGCAGGAGAAAGCAGGTTTGAGCCAGCTAGCGTATTCTGTTAATTTAAACTGTTACAAGTGATAGTTTTGTCCGCAAAAGGTGGACAGGACAGAATCCCATTAAAAAGCGGACTAGATGCATGTTAAATCTGACGAGTAACGCACAGGCCCATACGTGTGATGGTGTCTCACGGCGCGATTTTATTCAAGTTGGTAGCTTAGGTGCGGTCGGTCTCTCCTTGCCTCAGCTGGTAGAAGCTCAACAGACTGGTGCGGTCAAGGATGATCATGATGAAAAGAACGTCATCATGATTTTCAATCTTGGGGCGCCCAGTCAAATCGACACGTTTGATCCTAAACCGGATGCCGCTGCGGAAATCCGAGGGCCGTTTAGTCCTATTCAAACGGCATCTCCGGAAATGATGCTGACCGAGATTCTTCCGCGACATGCCAGGATAGCAGATAAGTTTTCTTTGGTGCGAAGCGTTTATCACACCGGTGCTGCGGTCCATGATACCGGTCACCAAATGATGCAGACCGGGCGCCTGTTTACCGGAGGGATCAATACGCCCCATGCAGGGTGTGCCTTGTCGTATCTGCGTGGTCGTAAAACCGATTTGCCCGCACACGCGATCTTGCCGGAACCGATGGGATCGACCGGAGGGAATCTTCCGCATGGGCAGGATGCAGGCTTTCTGGGAAAGGCATATGATCCCTTCGTGTTAAATGCCGACCCGGCTAAGCAGGATTTTGAAGTACCGGATCTATTGCCTCCGGCTGAGATCGGAGAAGCCAGATTGAATCGACGGCGGAAACTACGCGACGTGGTGGAAGATACGGTGCGTGGATTTGAGAACAGCGAAAATGCGGAATTACTTGGTTCTAATTTCGAAGCGGCTTTCCGCTTAATGACCAGTCCGGAAGCTCGGAACGCTTTTGATTTGAGTAAAGAGCCTGAAAAGGTTCGGCAACGTTATGGTATGAATCGATTCGGCCAATGCTGCCTTTTATCTCGGCGTCTAATTGAAGCAGGGGTACGCTTCGTTACCGTTAATACGTTCCTGACGGTCTTCAATGAAATTACCTGGGATATCCACGGAAGTAATCCCTTCACGTCAATTGCTGGCATGAAAGATATTGTTGCACCAATGTATGATCAGGCTTACTCAGCATTGATTGAGGATTTAGAACAACGCGGGCTTCTGGAAAATACATTGGTGTGCAATCTGGCCGAATTTGGAAGAACGCCTCGAGTCAATCCAGCTGGCGGACGAGATCACTGGCCGCAGTGCTTTAGCGTCTATTTTGCCGGTGGGGGAGTGCAGGGAGGACAGGTTGTTGGTGCGAGCGATCCCAATGGTGGATTTCCTGCAGAGCGAGCTGTGGATCCAGCGAATGTAGTCGCGACGATTTACCATAGCCTTGGGTTTGATCTCGACACAGCCTTGCCCGGACCAAACGGGCGACCGTTCCCGCTTGTCGACTTTGGCAAAGAAGCCATTACCGAATTGTTCTAATGTTTCGAAGAATGAGCATATTAATAGTGCGAAGATCCTTTCTTCGTAAAGGTGCGATATGAAGTCCGTAATGTTTTCATTGGCTCTATGTCTGGGGTTAATTAGTCCCTTGGTGGCAGCTGGTCTGGAAGTCTATCCATCCCAGATCGTGTTGGCTGACCGTGAGGCGACGCAGGCGGTGATTGTTCAGCGACAATCAGATGGAAACATCGGAACACAGATCAACTCAGGGGTAAGCTTTAAGGTTGAAAATTCGGAAGTTGCCCGGATCGAAGATGGTGTCGTCAGGCCAGTGGGTAATGGTCAGACGTCGTTGATTGTCTCACACGATGGCCAGAGTTCACGGATACCTGTGATTGTGGAAGGGCAGGGGCAGGAGTTTCGCTGGAGTTTTCGCAATCATGTCGAATCAGTCTTGTCGAAAGCAGGCTGTAACGGGGGAGCCTGTCACGGTGCACGCGCCGGACAGAATGGATTTCGATTGACGCTGTTTGGTTTTGATTTGGCAGCAGATTATTCCTACCTGACACGGCAGGCACGAGGTCGCCGAATTGTTCCCAGCGATCCCGGGCGTAGTCTCTTGCTAACCAAGCCGACCGGTGCCTTGCCGCATAAGGGTGGTGTGCGGTTGGATGTGAATGAAAAAGAATATCGAGTGTTGGCCGAATGGATAGCCGCTGGCGCGCCAGGTCCCGCAGAAACGGACCCGGTGATTGAACGTCTGGAAGTCCTGCCGCCACTGGCAATGCAGAAGGTCGGCGTGAGCCAGCAGTTGGTCGTGATGGCACATTTTAGTGATGGGCACGTCGAAGATGTAACGCGATGGGCGAAATACACGAGCGTTGATTTGAATGTTGCCACAGTGAACGAGCATGGCAAGGTGGAATTCATTGGTCCTGGAGAAGGTGCCATTAAGGTGTGGTACTTGAATCTCAACGCCCTTAGCTTCAATACCGTTCCTTTTAATGACAACCTGGTTCAGGATCAGGAGTTGGTTGAAAACAACTTCATAGATGAAGTCGTGAATCGTAAATTGCGGGAACTTAAGGTTCAGGTTTCTCCAACCTGCGATGATCCGACATTCATTAGGCGGGTGTATGTTGACGCAATGGGGATTCTCCCAACGGCAGAGGAGTATGCAGCCTTTCTTTCGGATCCTCGTCCGTCGGATCAGAAGCGGTCTGCATTAATCGATGCTGTGTTAGTTCGTCCGGAGTTCGTTGATTATTGGGCCTACAAATGGTCTGATTTGTTGCTTGTCAGCGGGTCGCGACTGCGTCCCTCTGCCGTCAATGCGTATTACGACTGGATACGTGAAAGAGTGGCTGCAAACATGCCTTGGAATGTTCTGGTAAGGGAAGTAGTGACTGCCAGTGGAAGCTCGTTGGAAAATGGGGCTGCGAATTTCTATGCATTGCATCAATCGCCCGAAGAAATGGCTGAAACCGTCTCGCAAGCGTTTATGGGACTGAGTATCAACTGTGCAAAATGTCATAACCATCCGTTGGAAAAATGGACTAACGACCAGTATTACGGTATGGCGAATATGTTTTCTCGAGTGCGAGCGAAGGGATGGGGCGGTGATTTTCGCAGTGGTGATGGTAATAGAATTGTATTCTCGGACACTCAGGGCGAATTGATTCAGCCTAGTACGGGGCGACCACAGCCTCCAAGGCCACTAGATGCTGATCCGATAGCTTTCGCCGATACAGCCGATCGCCGAATTGCTTTGGCTCAGTGGCTCACTTCATCAGAGAATACCTACTTTGCGAAATCGATTACTAACCGAGTGTGGGCCAATTACTTTGGAGTCGGCTTAGTGGAACCGGTGGATGATATGCGTGTGACAAATCCGGCGAGCAATCCGGAGATGTTGGATCAGGCGGCCGGTTATCTGGTGGAGCAGGGGTTTGATCTGAAACAGCTAATGCGTACGATTCTGAGCTCGGCTACGTATCAGCGATCAAGTATTGCTGTTGAGGGGAATGTAGCAGACAAGCGATTTTATTCGCGTTACTACCCGAGGCGCCTTAAGGCCGAAGTGCTACTGGATGCGGTGTCACAGGTCACAGGTGTGCCGACGGAATTTAAAGATAAGGCAAAAGGAACTCGCGCACTTCAGTTGCCTGACAGTAGTGTGGATAGCTACTTTCTGTCTACCTTTGGTCGCCCAGAAAGAATTATTACCTGTGAATGCGAACGAACGGACGAACCCAGCGTGACGCAGGTCTTGCACTTATACAACGGAGATACGCTCAACCATAAACTACAGTCCGCTGAAGGCCGGATCGAAGAGTTGTTCAAAGCAAATACTGACGCTGGCACAGCAGTGCGTGCGGCCTATATTGAAGCCTTGTCGCGTGAGCCCACGACCTTGGAACTAGAGCGTTTAAGGGCAATCATTCAGTCTGAGACTGACGAAAAACAAACAAGACTTGTGTTGGAAGATCTGTTCTGGTCCTTACTGACGTCGAAAGAATTTATCTTTAATCACTAAGTGGAAATTTGCCGCATGAAGCTTTTCATCAGAACTGTCGTTGGCTCACTGATCCTTTTTGCGTCAGGGAGTTCTGCATGCTCGCAGGATGCTGGCGATCAACGAGGGCCGGAGTTTAATTCGCAAATTGCACCTTTGTTGACGAAGTATTGTGTTGCCTGTCATAACGCCGACGATGCTGAAGGAGGACTCAACCTAGAGACCTTTCAGGGGATGATGAAGGGCGGTAAGGGCGGTGCGGTCTTGCTGCCCGGTCGTGCAGAACTCAGCCGGTTGATTCGTGTTATTGAGGGAGAGGCCAAGCCCAAGATGCCTCCGGAAGGCAATGAAGCACCGAACGCTGAAGAGGTCGCAGCATTGAAGTCCTGGGTGAATGCCGGCGCTCGGGGGCCCGATGGACAGTCGGTTAAGCCGATGTTGATTACGCCCAGGATTGAACTGCTGGGTAAGGCTCGGGATCCCATTAATGCGGTGGCAGTCAGCCCGGATGGTCAGCTTTTGGCGATTGCTCAATACGGGCGAGTTGAAGTAAAAGGGGTTGCCAATGGTCAACGCGTAGCACTGCTTGACGGTTTGACAGGTGTTGTTAACGGAATAGCATTTAGTCAGGATGGGAGCCTGTTGGTGGCGGGAGCCGGTGAAACCGGATTGTTCGGAGAGATTGCCTTATATAAGACCGCTGATTGGTCCTTGCTTCATAAAGTTCAAGGGCACCGGGATAGTGTGTATGCTGCCAAGGTTTCGCCGGATAATTCAATGCTTGCTACTGTAGGCTACGACAAACGCATTATCCTGTGGAAGGTTGCCGACGGGACTGTGTTGCATTCGATCGAGGGGCATAATGGTGCCATCTATGATTTAGCGTTTCATCCTAATGGAACAATGGTGGCGACGGCGAGCGGTGACAGGACAGTCAAGCTGTGGGACATTGCGACTGGGAAACGTCTGGAGACACTTAAAGAGTCGCAGAAGGAACTGTACTGTGTAGCCATCTCACCCGACGGCAACCGTCTAGCCGCTGCCGGAGTCGACAACCGGATTCGCACATGGAGCCTCAGTGATGATTTCAAAGAAGGTACGAATGGTTTGATTTCAAGTGTTTATGCACACGAGCTAGCCATTGTTGATATTGCTTATTCGAATGACGGAGAACGGATTCTGAGTGCGGGTGAAGATAACCTGGTAAAGCTGTGGGATACCAGATTGATGGCAAATGTAGCCGCATACACGTCCGAATCCGATTGGGTGTCGTCGGTTGCTGCAATCGTTAACCGCGGGTTTGTCGCCGGACGGTTGGACGGAACGATAGATATCTATGAAACAGCCAGGGGTCAAACGGGTGAAGTATTTGAAGCAACTGCGTTAACTGATTACCTTCCCGAAATTCTATACGAAGATGCACTTCCTATAGAACAGATTCCTGTGGTGGCTGAAGTCGAGCCTAATAATTCTGTACAGACTGCGCAAATCATAGCATTGCCTGTGAATTTTCAGGGCAAAGTGTTTGCGGAGGCTTTTCGGGAACAAACAGTAGCTATCGAAGACGACCTGTTTGGTTTTGAGGCGATTGCGGGAGAGCAATGGGTTTTTGAGGTCAAGGCAGCACAAAAGAATTCGATGCTTGATTCAAAAATTGAAATACTCGATGCCAGAGGTACTCCGGTTCCAAGAGTGTTATTGCGATCAGTAAGAAATAGCGAAATAGAATTTCGCTCGGTGAGTTCAGAGCAAAAAGGATTTCGATTTGCGAATTACGACGAAACAAGGCTCGATGAATATCTCTATGTGAACGGAGAGGTGCTGAAGCATTTTCGCCAGCGCAGAGGGCCCGATTCCGATTCTTTGTTTTATCCGGAAAACGGAGCGAGGCAAGGTTACTTTGATACGACACCTCGCTCGCACCCACTCGGGCAGGTGGCTTATGTCGTGAAACCATATCCTGTCGGCACGCCATTACCGGATAATGGCCTGCCGGTGTTTACGGTGAATTACGAAAATGACGATTCTTCAGATCGTAAACATGGAAATGACTCGAAGCTGTACTTTGAAGTACCGGCTAACGGAGTTTATTACCTGCGTTTGAGTGACGTGCGTGATCATCACGGAGAAGCTTTTGATTATGAAGTCATTGCCCGACGGCCACAGCAGTCGTTCGGGATCTCATTGGGGGGAAATAACCCCACGGTCAACCGAGGGGGGGGGAAGGCGTTTACCGTTACAGCCAATCGCATTGATGGATTTAACGGTCCCATCACTGTACAGTTTTCCAACATTCCTGACGGTATTTCCGTCACGAGTCCGATTGTGATTCAAGCCGGCCATTCGCAGGCTCGAGGTGTGATCCATGTCCATGCTGATGCCGAGGTACCGACTGGTAACCAGTGGGGCGTTGCGGAGGGGCACGCAGTGATTGGAGGCAAGGGCGTTGTCAAGTCGGGAGGCATGCTTGGTGAGTTGAAGATTGCCGAGCCGGCCAAAGTAATCGCCCATATGACGCCGGTGACTCAGCAAAACCTACCAACGACAACGTTTTGGTCACGTAATGATAGATCGTTTACCGAGGCGACTCCTGTTGGTTGGCTGACTGACAGTAAAGCCACCCTCGAAAAGCTTGAAGATCAGTCCTTGCTGGCTAAAGGAGTGAATCCTGACAATGACGTCTATCGTGTTAAGTATGATTTACCGGCCGGCGTACTGCAGGCCCTTCGCCTGGACGTCCTTGGTGATGCATCGCTGCCAACCGGCGCTCCCGGCAGAAATCCGGATAACGGAAACTTCGTTATTAATGAAGCGGAATTCTATTTAGTAAATGCCGCTAACCCAAAAGAAAAACAGAAACTCGAATTCAAAGCGGCGTTTGCAGATTTCTCACAAGACGGATTCAGCGCGGAGGCAATGCTGGATGGGAAAGTGGAAACTGCCTGGGCGATATCACAAAAGGGCGAGGGTGACGTATATACGGTACCTCGCAACGGAGAAGATGCTTCGCACTATGCGGAGTTCGAGTTGGCTGCCCCCTTAGAAGTGAAGCAGCCGAGTCTCCTGATGGTTGTATTGAAGCAATCGCAAAATCTGAAACAGCACAACGTGGGGCGTTTTAAGATTTCTGTGAGTAATACGGAACTGAAACGCCCTGCGGTCGAAACGCCGGTCGTTGCCGAAATTGATATTGTGCCGGGACAGGAGACGCAGGTGCGATTGAGTGTTCAGCGCCGTGGCTTTACCGGGAGAATCGCCTTTGAAGTCTTCAATCTGCCACACGGAGTGATTGTAAATGATATTGGACTCAATGGCGTCTTGATTGTGGAAGGACAAAACGAGCGATCAATATTTTTGGCCGCAGAAGACTGGATTCCAGAACAGAGTCGACTGTTTTATGCTCAGGCCAACGTTGAAGGCAATCAGTGTACTTTGCCTATGCGTTTGAACGTTGTCCGCCCTCAGGTAAAACTAAACAAATAATCTACTAATTGAAGGAAATAAAAGAATGTCGATTACACGACGAAGTTGCTTAATGTTGGTGCTGGCTTCCATGCTTAGTACTTTCTGCTTAGAACAGCAAGTGCATGCCAAAGATGGCCCGGTAAGAATCCTGTTTGTTACTCAAAGCGCCGGTTTTCGTCATGGCAGCGTGACACGTAAAGAAGGCAATCTTAGTGTTTCAGAGCGTGTGATGACGGAATTGGCGATTTCCACCAATGAGTTTCGAGTGGATTGTACTCAGGACGTAACCAAGGACTTCACCAAAGAGAAACTTGAGCATTATGACATTGTGATGTTTTACACCACCGGAAAGCTTCCAATTGCCGAAAAAGATCTCGATTATTTCTTCAACGATTGGTTGAAAAAGAAAGGGCACGGCTTTATTGGAACACACTCCGCGGCGGATACCTTTAAGGATTATGAACCCTACTGGGACATGATCGGCGGCAGTTTTAATGGTCATCCATGGGGTAGTAATTCTACGGTGACTATTACCAATCACGAGCCGAATCATCCGATTGTAAAAGCCTGGGGCGAAGAGATTACACTTAAAGACGAAATCTACCAATTCAAAAACTGGCAGCCGGAAAAGGTCCGGGTTTTGATGAGCCTAAATATGGAAAAGACTTCGTTGAAGAAGCCTTACCACATCCCCATCTGTTGGTGTAAAAGCTACGGACAGGGAAAAGTGTTTCATATGAGTCTTGGACATCGTGAGGACATCTGGACCAATGAGACTTACCAAAAATCGATCCTGGGTGGAATCCGTTGGATTGTTGGAAAGGAAAAAGGCAACTCAGAACCGAATCCGGACTTGTCAGAAGCTCAGGAAGCACTAGCTAAACGAGTCTTTGACGCTTCGCAGAAGTAGTAGCTAGTTGTCTCCAAATGCTGACTGTAGGCTACGAGTCCAGATTTTCTTGAGTGTCTCGGTGTCGCGGGTAATGTAGCGGATGTCATGCGACTTACCTGCCGCCGCCGAGACATTTATTTCTTCGATCGGTATGCCAAACGTTTCGAGATTGGCATGGCTATGTAGTCCTAAGAACCCGGCCGCATCAGGGCGGGATTGAGATTTTGGATAGAGCTTGGGGTAACGCTTTAATAGAGGGTCTGTGCTGTTGTAGACGTTGAGGAATCGATCGACAACATTCAGTGCCTTACCAAAATGCTGTCCGGGTTCCAGCCAGTCACGATTGATTGCGCCTGCGATTATCAGGTAGGTGACTTTGTTTTCACTTTGGGCAGTAATGGCCGGCGTAAATTCGGAAGTGCCGCCGGCTAGCAAGTGCAAGGCGCAACTGGCCACTCGCGCTCCCATACTGTATCCGACAACGACGGTGTCGTTTTTAATACGACATTGATCTATAAATCGTCCGAGATAATACCCTTGTGGTTGGGAACGCCGGGCCTGATCGCGAAATTCTTTGACCAGACCGGTGACTTGTCGATCCGCCGGCCAGGACCAAATAACAAAACGCATACGTTTTTTGTTGTCCGGAATAATGACCTGGATGTGCTGGTAGACATCGAGACAGACTTCGGAAACCAGAGAGACGGTGGCTGGGCTGCCGTGAACCACGATCATCGTATCCATGTTTTCGGCAGCATGAAATTCTGAAGATTGTTTCTTGTTCCAGGATTTCCCTTCCATTTTGTAATAGCCAATGTCTCCGACTGAATCCTGTAGTCCCTTGTATTGGGGGAGATGTCGAGTAGTGACATACCAAATCTCATGCTGCTCATGGCGAAGATTGGTGGTGTAATTCTGGATGATGGAAGGATTAGCGGCATGGGCTGTCTGTAGAAAAACAGTCATGCTGACCATCGCGACGATTATTAATGTTCTCATGATGGAAAGTGAAAAAAGAGGTTGGTTAATGAAACGATTCCTCACTGCCCCACGGGGCGTGCCTTGGTTGTATAGTGTGATGTTAGCTTTCCCAGCAGAATGGACAAGTGAAAACCAATCCCGATTCGATTAATATTAAGCCTGACGACTGTTTGTACGGTGCAGGCGAATAATTAGGAAAATTGAATTTAGCGAAAGTAGGTAGCTTTGGGTGGCGTAGTTGAATTAAACCACGTAATTGTTAAGCATTATGTGACAGTTTTGCGAAGCAAGGAGACTTCCACTCCGGAGTTTCGGCATGCATTGGAGACGCTTGGAAGCTTTCTGGCTAAGGAAATGACGTGCGAATTAGCGTTAAGGGAATCGCCGGTTGAGACGCCGATCACGTCAGCGATGGGGTTTCAAATTAGTGAAAAGGTGGGGATCGTACCAATCCTACGAGCAGGATTGGCCCTCGTTCGCCCATTTCGTGAACTAATACCGAATGCGTGTGTCTTACATTTGGGCATGTATCGTAACGAGGAAACTGCGCAGCCTGTCGCGTATTACAACAAATTAGCGGAATCGCCCGAGGTGGAGACGGCCTTTCTGGTGGACCCAATGCTCGCAACCGGCGGATCAGCGGTGGCGGCGATCAACGAGCTGCGACGTGCGGGGGTTGAGCAGATAGTCTTTGGATGTGTGATTGCCGCACCGGAAGGAATTGCGGTTGTCCGGCAAAAATTCCCAGAGGTAAAGATCGTCGCCTGTAGTATTGATGAGGGGTTGAATGATATCAACTATATCGTGCCAGGGTTGGGCGATGCCGGCGATCGGTATTTCGGAACAGTCTAGGGCGTGATGGTATTTGTGTTCAGCAACAACAGCGGGATTGAAAAGGACGCCAGGTGGAAATATGGAAGGATCAGATAACATGCTTCGTTTGATCAGCGGTTTTGGAATTATTGTCATGTTATTGTTGGCATGGGCATTGGGGACCAACCGCAATATTCGCAACAACCGAGTCTTGATCGGTGGTTTGGGGCTGCAGTTGATTCTGGCCGTTCTTGTCATGCGAACGACCGAAGGGAATGCCGTTTTTACCGTCATTGGTAGCATGTTTTCCGGCATGCTTGATTTTGTGGATGAAGGCTCCGAAGGCGTGTTTGGCGCTAACTACGGTGAATTCTTTTTTGCGTTCAAGGTACTGCCGACGATCATTTTCTTTTCGTCGTTAATGGCCATCCTGTATTATTTGCGAGTCATGCAACCTATTGTTCAGGCCATGGCATGGCTTATGAGGATTACGTTTAAGACCTCCGGCGCGGAAACTCTTGCCGCCGCAGCAAATGTTTTCGTGGGTCAGACTGAAGCCCCACTCGTGGTGAAACCCTATATTTCTAGAATGACGAAATCAGAGCTGATGTCTTTGATGGTAGGAGGATTTGCGACGATCTCAGGAGGAATATTGGCAGCCTATATCGGTATGGGGATCGATGCCACGCATCTCGTTAGCGCATCTGTAATTTCAGCACCAGCTGCCTTAGTCATCGCGAAATTAATGCAGCCGGAAGTTGATGAGCCTGACACACTCGGATCTGGTGTGGCAATTGATGTAGAAGCAGACGGCCCGGTAAATGTGGTCGACGCTGCAACTCAGGGGGCTAGCGTCGGTCTCAAACTGGCACTCAATGTGGGCGCTATGTTGATCGCCTTTCTGGCATTGTTGGCATTGGCAAAATGGATTTTTAGTAGTATCGGTGAGGCTTTAGAGTGGAGTATTAATCTGGTAGCGGGTGAAGGTGCGGTTGATTTTCAATGGAGTTTGGAATCGGCCATGGGATACTGTTTTGCACCGCTGGCCTGGGTGATGGGAATCGAATGGTCCGAGTGTATAAAAGCTGGTGAATTGCTTAGTTATAAAGTCATCGCTAATGAATTCATTGCCTATGATCTATTGGCCGATGTGCAATCGGATCCTGCTACGGCGTTAAGTGATAGAACGACCATGATCCTAACGTACGCGTTATGCGGCTTTGCCAACTTTGGTTCGATAGGCATCCAGATTGCCGGAATCGGAGGCCTGGCGCCAGAGCGACGAGGGGACCTGGCAAAACTAAGTGTTCGCGCGATGATCGGAGGTACACTGGCGGCATTTATGACGGCCTGTTTTGCAGGACTCTTGTATGGTGATCCGATCAGTTTATTTGGGATGTAGGGTAAAAGATAAAGAATGATGACGCATGATCCAATCTATTTGTCAGCAACTGAGCAGGCGGCATTAGTTCAGCAGCGAGCGATTTCGGCACGTGAACTTCTTGAAGTCCATCTGCAGCAGATTCAACATGTTAATCCTGACGTGAACGCGATTGTTACCCTCGTTGAGCAACAGGCTCGTGAACGCGCGTTGGCATTGGATGAGTTGCAAGCTAAAGGTGAAACACTTGGCGTATTACACGGTTTGCCGATCGCTCATAAAGACCTCACGATGACCAAAGGGATTCGCACAACCTTTGGAAGCCCGATTTACGCAGACAATGTACCTGGCAGTGATGAGTTATTGATCCAACGTCTGAAGCAAGCGGGTGTCGTGACCCTGGGAAAAACAAATACACCCGAATTTGGTGCCGGTTCACAGACGTTTAATCAAGTATTTGGGCCGACGCGCAACCCCTACGATTTAAGCAGGACCTGTGGCGGTAGCAGCGGTGGCGCGGCAGTCGCACTTGCAACGCGGATGGTCCCCATCGCGGACGGTAGTGATATGGGAGGAAGTCTGCGTAATCCGGCAAATTTTTGTAATGTCGTTGGGTTTCGACCATCGACAGGTAGAGTTCCGAGTTGGCCAACGGATAATGCTTGGTTTTCCTTCGGAGTACAGGGCCCTATGGCACGTACGGTGGATGACATTGCCTTAATGTTACAGGCCATTGCGGGGCCGGATCCAAGAGTTCCTTTGTGTATTAATGAGTCACCAGAATTGTTTGCCGGTGAGTTAGCCCTAGCAAACAGTCCACAGCGAATAGCGTGGGCTTCGACGTTGGGTGGCTTGCCAGTGGATCCAGAAGTATTACGAGTGTTGGAAGGTCAACGAGCAGTCTTTGAAGAGATGGGATGCATTGTTGAGGATGCATGCCTGGATTTCAGAGAAGCAGACGAAGTGTTCAAAGTATTGAGAGCATTTCGGTTTGAGATGAAATTTGGCCCCCTGACAAGTGAACATGCTCATCAGATGAAGGACACAGTCCTTTGGAATATCGAACAGGGTCAATCGTTGACGGGGCCGGAAGTTGGTAGGGCGCAACAGAAGCGAACGACATTGTTTCGAAAGACGATCCAGTTCTTTGAGAAGTATGACTTTCTTATCGCCCCCGTTAGTCAGGTGCCTCCTTTCAGCGTGGAGAAACCATTTGTGTCTGAAATCGACGGTGTCGAGATGGAAACGTACATTGACTGGATGAAGAGTTGTTATTTCATTACCGCAACGGGAATGCCAGCAATTTCGATGCCGGCGGGGTTCACTAGTGAAGGCCTGCCCGTGGGGATTCAAATCGTGGGGGGCTTTCGTAAAGATCGGAGTGTCCTGGAGATTGCTAAAGCATTCGAGGTTCGGACTAATGTAGCCTCACAGTTACCGAATGTCCTGTCAGCCGATTAAGAGATTAGTCGAGAGAAGTAAAAGCCCACGGTAATAGTTCTCTAATAGAGTGCGAGCTTAGGGGCGTACCTTCCAGATTCACTAAATGGATGGTGCTGTTGGGGGCAAGCTCGGCAATGAGTTGCCGGCAGTTTCCACAAGGGGCGGCACCTGATGAAGTTGCGATCACCAGATCAGTGATGTCTGAGAGTCCCTGTGCAACGGCCGTCCCTAATGCATTGGCCTCCGCACAAATGGTACTGCCGTAAGCAGCGTTTTCAACATTGCATCCCATCGCTGTTTGGCCCAATTGGTTTTGCAGGGCGACACCAACCTGGAAGTTTGAATAGGGGCAGTAAGCCTGGCGGCGGGCATCGAGGGCAAGCTGGATGAGATCTTCGAGGGACATGAGGAAGCCTATGTGGGGGTCTGGCTGATGGTGCCCATGATCAATGGACGTGGTTCGACCGGGTGATTGGAAAGGTGGATCGCATTCTGTAATTGAGTTAAATAGGATTTGGGAGATGGATGAGAAATGGCGCCAAGGACATCGCCTTTGGCTATCTGGTCCCCCACCTTTTTAGCGACGGCGATAGCGACGTTGGAGTCAATGGTGTCATCCGGGAGCTGCCTGCCACCGCCCATGCGTACGAGTAATGCTCCCAATGCTCCGGTATTGATTGATTTTAGGAATCCTTCCTCGGTGGCAATAAGCGGTGTCCAGTGCAGACCTGGAAGTTGGCATAATTGACCTCCTTGTTTTTCAACCATTGCTTCGAAATGATTCTGAGCGTGTCCGTTGGTTAGGTTGTCAGTGACATCGTTAAAGGAAACTGAACGGCCGGCGAGTTGTAAAAGCTCGTAAGTGAAGGTGGTCACCAAATGGATAAGATCGGGTGGGCCTGAACCGTGAAAGGTGAGCAGTGCCTCGCGTACTTCGGCGGTATTGCCAATGGCCGTGCCCAGTGGTTGATCCATGTCGGTAATGATGGCTTTTGCCTTGACGTGGAACCGCTCGCAGGTATTTACCAACGAAGTTGCCAGTTCGCGAGCCTGCTCAAGCGATTGCATGGAAGTGCCAGATCCGCATTTGACATCAAATATCAAAGCATTGGGTTTTTCTGCGAGTTTTTTTGCCAGGATACTTGACGTGATGAGGGGGACGGAAGCAACGGTGCCAGTGACGTCTCGCAGCGAATAAAGTTTCTTATCAGCCGGCGCAATCTGATCGGTCGCTCCGGCAATAACGCATCCGTTGCCCTTGACAATATCCTGGATTGTGTCGAGCGTCAGGGAAGTCTGAAATCCGGGGATGCTTTCAAGTTTATCGAGTGTGCCTCCGGTAATACCTAAGCCGCGGCCGGAGATCATGGGGACCTGGACCCCAAAACTAGCGAGTAGCGGAGCGATCAAAAGCGAAGATTTGTCGCCAACTCCGCCTGTGCTGTGTTTGTCGGCGACGATGGTATTAGCACCCCAGTTCAATGTCGTGCCACTTTGGAGCATCGCCTTGGTCAGAAAATAGGTTTCATCGTCGTTCATGCCCCGTATCGCTGTT
>CETM01017221.1_pt1 | contig 16659 bp, 14 predicted proteins | sample 361451 | NCBI WGS metagenome assembly CETM01 (sample SAMEA2622690, study PRJEB7988) | marine metagenome | isolation source: saline water (ENVO:00002010), including
AGGGTAAACATTTTCTTCTGATTCAACAACGAAATCAATTAGGACAGGTCCATCGTGAGTCACAGCGTCATTGATGGCACTTTTAACTTGCGTTTTATCTTTTACTCTCATAGCTTTGATTCCAAATGCATCTGCTAATTTAACAAAATCCGGAATTCCATTATATTGAGTTGAAACATAAGATTTATCGTAAAATAATTCTTGCCATTGCCTAACCATTCCAAGAAAACCGTTATTCATTATTGCTATTTTGATTGGGAGCCTATTTTCAGCAATTGTGGCAAGTTCTGACATTGTCATCATAAATCCACCATCTCCGGCAATTGACCAAACCATTTCATTTGGCCTTCCAATTTGAGCGCCTAATGCACCTGGAACTTCATACCCCATTGCGCCAGCTCCACCTGATGTTATGATTTTGTTTTTATCGTTGAAAGGATAGTGTTGGGCAGCCCACATTTGGTGCTGACCTACACCTGTAACGATAATAGCTTGCCCGTCAGTAACCTCATGTAATTGATTAATAACATATTGTGGAATTAATTTATCAGTTTCTCGTAATTTCAATGTTGGATGATTATTTTTTATTCTGTCAATTTGAGTTAACCATTCTGTATGCTCTTTTTCTGGGGCTGCAGATACTAATTCTTTAAGTGCATTTTTTGCATTTGCTACAATTGGAACTTCTACTGGAATTATTTTTCCAACTTCAGATGCATCAATATCAATATGTATTTTTTTTGATGAGGTGGCAAATTTTTCAGGATTGCCAGTTATTCTGTCATCAAATCGCATTCCAACCGCTATTATAAGGTCAGCTTGATCTAGAATTAGGTTTGAATAAGCCATCCCGTGCATTCCTGGCCATCCATAATACAAATAATGATTAGCGGGGAAGGAACTCAATCCCAATAAAGTATTTATTACAGGAATTTGGCATTTTTCTGCAAAAGATAATAATTCATCGTACGCGTTAGATATTTTAATTCCATGTCCTGCTAAAATTACAGGCCTACTAGACTCTTGAATTAATTTAGTGGCTTTTTTAATTTGCTTAAGATTAACAGAATTGTTGGGTTTATATCCGGGGATATTGACTGATTCAGGATATTCAAATATGCCATCTTCTTGAAGAATATCTTTTGGGATATCTACTAGAACAGGACCTGGTCTGCCAGTTGTTGCAATGTGAAATGCTTCTTTGATTGTGCTGGCGATGTCTTTAGTTTCCATAACAAGGTAGTTATGTTTTGTTATGGGAAGTGTTATTCCAGTAATATCAGTTTCCTGAAAAGCGTCAGTTCCAATAACAGGTCTCCCAACTTGACCAGTTATTGCAACTAGAGGGACAGAATCCATTTGTGCAGTAGCAATTCCTGTTACCAAGTTAGTTGTACCAGGACCGGAAGTTGCAAAAGCAACACCTGCTTTTCCTGTAGCTCTCGCATATGCATCGGCTGCATGGGCAGCGCCTTGTTCATGTCGCACAAGTATATGCTTTAAATCAGGATATTCTGGCAGAACTTGATATAGAGGAAGAATTGCTCCTCCAGGAATTCCGAAGATATGTTCAACATTTTCTTTTAATAGGGATTCACAAACTATTTGTGATCCATTTTTAATAATTTCTTTATTCATTTTTTCCTTTTTTAAAAAATAAAACCCGCCCCAAAGGGACGGGAATACTACCCGTGGTACCACCCTAATTGCTGCCAATTAATGAAAGCCACTTATTTAAGTTATAACGGACTTACCCGTTTACCCCTACTTTATTCAAGGTAACACTCAGAGGTGAGTTCTAAAGTTTTGTAATATCGACTTTCACCATACTCGATTCGCTAAATTACAAAATTCTTTATACTAATCCTCATCATCGCTTTGAATTTTATATTTTCAGTGAGATAATATGATAATTAACATAAAGTTATGTGTCAATTCTATCTTTGGTTAATTATAGATTAAATTATTAAGTTTTATGATTGGAAACTTTTAAAGGGACAAAATGAATCTAATAGAGAAATATAAAAATTTTTTGCCGGTAAATTCTAAAACTCCTATTGTCAGTATGGGCGAAGGGTTTACTCCGTTAGTTAAGTCTAAAAACATTATAAATGAAATAGGTTGTAAAGACTTATATTTCAAATTAGAGGGATGTAACCCTTCAGGGTCCTTTAAAGACCGGGGTATGGTAATGGCTGTTTCTAAAGCACTTGAAAAAAATGTAACCAAAATAATATGCGCATCTACAGGAAATACTAGCGCATCAGCTGCAGCATATGGAGCTTATTCAGGGATTCATACAAATGTTTTGATACCCGAAGGCAAAATTGCTCTTGGTAAATTATCTCAGGCTGTGGCTTATGGAGCAAAAATAATAAGTATTAATGGCAATTTTGATGAGGCCTTAAATTTAGTTAAAGAAATTTCTGAAAACAATAATAATATTGAATTAGTTAATTCATTAAATCCTAATAGAATACATGGGCAAAAAACCGGAGCTTTTGAGATCGTCGATGAATTAGGAGAATCACCTGATGAAATGTTTTTACCTGTAGGTAATGCAGGTAATATAACTGCTTATTGGAGTGGTTATAAAATGTACAATGATCACAAAAATACTTCTCTCCCTAAAATGGTAGGATTCCAGGCTAAAGATTCCGCTCCAATAGTAGATAAAAAACAAGTTCAAAATCCTCAAACTATAGCTACAGCTATAAGAATCGGAAATCCTGCAAGCTGGGCACAAGCAAATTTAGCATTAGAAGAATCTAATGGATCCATACATGCAATAGAAGATGATAAAATCATTGAAGCTTATAAATTAATAGCTTCTATGGAAGGTATTTTTGTTGAGCCTGCTTCTAGTATTTCTATTGCTGGATTATTTCATTTGAAAGAGCAAAATTATGATTTTTCAGATAAAATAATTGTATGCGTTTTGACAGGATCAGGTTTAAAAGATCCTGAAGTGGCTAATGATTATTTAGAATTTAATCAACACAAAATTGAACCAACAATCAAAGACCTAACACAAATACTTGATTTATAAACAAAGCATATGAAAATTGAATTCGAAGATCTTAATTGGTCTGAAACAAATGAAAAAAAATACGAATGGGATAAATTGTTAATTGGATCTTCATTTCCAAATCCTTTTACTTCTCTGCCATTTTATAATGCTTGGATTGAAACATTTATAAATGATACTAATAACATTCGTTGTATATTTTTTTACGATGATAAAAAACTAATTGGAATAGCTCCGCTTTTAATTAATGATAAAAATAAAATTATTAGTATTTTGGGAGACAAAGATTTATTTGATTATAGAGATATAATAATTGACCCAGAGTATGAAAGTGAAATATATTCGATACTCTTTCATACTGTATTAGAATCGAAATCTTATGAAGGATTCAAATTTATATTTGAATCTATACCTGAAAACTCTAAGTTATTGGATTTTGTTGGTACTTCTGATTTGAATGATTTAGAAATAAATACTACTGAAGAAGATGTTACCCCTAACATTAATCTCCCCAATTCATGGGATGATTATTTAATTTCTTTGAAAAAAAAACAAAGACATGAAGTAAGAAGAAAGTTAAGAAAATTTGAATCCGAAAATTTTACTAGCCAAATAATAACTGACAAATCACAATTAGAGGAATTTGAGAGCCAATTTTTTGATCTTTTTGTTAAAAGTAGAGAGGATAAAGAAGAATTTTTAACATCTGACAGAAAATGTTTTTTTACAAAATTATTACAAAATTTTGCTAATGAGTCCCAACTTAGAATACTATGCTTGTATGACAATTCAGAACTTATTTCAGCGTGTATTGTTTTTGATTATAACGAAACATATTTTTTGTATAACAATGCTTATTCTTTAATGTATAACTCATTTAGTGTAGGGGTGGTAAGTAAAATATATGCAATAAAAGAAAGTATTGAAAAAAACAAAACGAATTTTAATTTTCTAAGAGGAGATGAGAGATACAAATATCACTTGGGTGGAGAAGAATTTAAAATTTACACTGTGGAGATAAATTAGATATGAAAATATTAATTATTTCTTTTCACACATGCCCTGTAAATAAATTAGGACAAAAAGATACGGGGGGGTTGAATTTGTATGTCCATCAACTTTCCGAACAGCTAGGTGACAGAAATCATAGTGTTGATATATTTACTAGAAAGCACGACGTTATAGATCCAATTAAAATTGATATAAATAAAAATTCTAAGTTAATTCATTTTGATGCTGGTGATTTAGATCAGACTAAAAGTGAAATGGTAGATCACATTACCTTGTTTACTGATAATGTGATTGAATATATAAAAAAACATTCCATTAAATATGATCTGATTTATTCAAATTATTGGATGTCTGGAATAATTGGCTCAAAGTTAAGTAAATTTCTTTCGATACCACACATAATAAGCTTTCATACTATGGGTAAAACAAAACGGACTGTGAATCACATGGAAAACGAAAGTGATTATAGAATTTCTCAAGAAATTGATTTGATAAAAAAAAGTGATGCTATTATAGTGCCTTCATTGCAAGAACGGGAAAATTTAGAAGATAATTATATACACAATGACAATATTTATACAGTTTCTCCAGGTGTGGATCTTAAGCAGTTCAAGAAATTAGACAAGAAAAAATCAAGAAATAAATTAGGAATTGATCAGGATACTCAAATTTTACTTTCTGTAGGTAGACTAGAGCCCTTAAAAGGATATGATTTGCTAATTGAAGCTCTATCCTATGTAAATTTAGATAATATTAATTTTAAATTGATCATTATAGGCGGAGATAATAAATCAAATATAGAATTAGAAAGACTAACTAGAATAGCTAAACATAACGATGTTCACAAAAAAGTAAGTTTCATTGGTGCCGTAGATCATGATATTTTACCATTGTATTTTTCAGCTTCGGATATTTTTACGATGCCTTCAGCTTATGAAACTTTTGGAATAGCTGCATTAGAAGCAAGTGCTTGTGGACTACCTGTAATTGCTCCGCAAGTTGGAGGTTTGAAAACAATTGTAAAACATGGCCTTACAGGTTACCTAACTGCAAACAGATGTCCGGAATTATTAGTTCACTATTTGGAAATTTTATTGAAAAACAAACAATTAAGGGATGTCTTTGGAATTAATTCTAGAAAACAGGCACTTAATTTCAGCTGGGAGAAATCTACCCAAGATTTGATTAACGTGTTTGAAAAAATATTAACTAAGACTCCTGCTTGAAAATTCAAACCAATATTTAGTTTCTTCATCAATAAAATTTAATTTTCCATATACGTTTCTTGCTCCAATGTTTTCTGTGTCTACTTCTAGTTTTATAAATTCAAATTTTTTTGTTGTAAAATAATCAATTGCTCTATTCAACAATGCAGACGCTATTCCTTTTCCAGTAAATTTAGGATGAGTACCTATCATGGAAATATAACCAATTTTTTCTTTACGAGTATCTTTTGTTGGCCATACAAATCCGACAGGTTCATTTGCAAGTGCAAAAAATATTCCGTCATTTAAACTGTTATTAGATTCGATTTTTTTAATAATTTGATCTTTTGTGTTTGGCGAATATCCCCAACTATTTTCAAATGCTATATTTTGAATTTTGTGAAGTTTGGAAACCAGATCTTTTTTGTTAATAATATTAACTATTTCAAAATCATTGTTCTTTTTTTGATTTATTCTATTTTTAATATTTGAAAGATTTAATCCCATTGTTTGATATTTTTTTATAGGATTCATTTTTTTAAAAGGTTCTTGTAACAATTGCTTTTCGTTTAACTGAATGTGAATTTTATAATAATTTGAACATCCATGATCTTCAGTGTTTAGAATTAATTTAAGTTTATTAGTTATATACTCGAAATCAATTAAATCTTCATCTTCATAGTATGATTTAGAAACAAGAACCACTCTATTTATTTTTGGTTCAAGAATCACTTCAAATTGCATAAGAGAATTATTTTTATATGGAACAAACATTTATTATTAACTATTTTTTATATAAGAAGTTGTAGAAAACGGATCATTATTTCCGAAAATAACCATGATTTTTGAATTTATTTTAGTAATGTTTTTTAATGAATGTTGAGTGTTTGCGGGGATTTGACAAATCTGATTTGTACCTAGATTAAATGATTTGTTTTTTAAATTTATTTCTATGTTTCCCTCAATAACAAATATTATTTCTTCGTTTTCATGTGTATGCGTAGGTGCTTCTGCAGATGGTTCTAATTTGTGAATTGATATGAAATTTTCATTAGAATTTTTTTTATCAACTATATCACTCCAATAGTATCCTTGGCGCCTTAACTCATAAGTTAAATTATTTATATCATTAATTTTAGAGTTGTTTTTCAATGCGATCTTGGTAATAATAATTTTACGTATATTATAGTAATTACTCTATATATTAAATAACATATCTAGATATTTTTTATAAGTGAGGTTTAATTTGTTTGATGTTCTTATTTTAAATGGGAATTTGGTTGATGGAACTGGCTCTAAGTCAGTTAAGAAAGATGTTGGTATATTAAAAGATAAAATTGAAGCTATTGGTAATCTGAAACAATCGTCAGCTAAAGTAATTATTGATGCTACTGGAAAAACTATATCCCCAGGATTTATTGATACTCATGCCCATTCAGATGCTTCTTTGTTATTAGATCCCATTCATGAGAATGGTATTAGACAAGGAATTACAACAGAAATTTTAGGGCAGGACGGATTGTCTTATGCTCCTTTGTCTAAAGAAAATTACTTGATCAATAAAAACTATCTTGCTGGCATATTAGGAAATCCTCCGGAGGACCTAGATATGTCATCAGTCGAAAAATTCAGATCACACTATGACAAAAAATGCAGTGTAAATACAGTATATCCTGTACCACATGGTGCAATCAGATTAGAGATATTAGGATTTGAAGACAAGCCACTTGTTGGTGAAGATATGCAAAAAGCAAAAAAGTTGCTTTACAAATCACTTGAGGAAGGTGCTGTAGGATTAGCAACCGGAATGTCATATTACCCAAATGCATGGTCCGATACTACAGAATTAATTGAACTATGTGAAGTGGTTAGTGATAGCTCAAAAGTTTATGTAACACATTTAAGAGATAGAAATACAGAAAGAGGTTATAAAGGCGGAGGTATACTAGAAGCTTTAGAAATAGGGCGGCAATCTGGTGTTAAAGTTCATTTTTCTCATCACAGAACTAATGCAAGTAATGCGGGAAATATACCTGAAATTATTGATGATATTGATAAAGCCAAAGATCAAGGAGTAGATGTAACCTTAGAATTATATCCTTATCCAACGGGCAGTACTTATCCTTTAAGTTTTTTACCTTCATTTGCTCATGAGGGCGGCCCTGAGCAAGTCTTAAATAGATTAAATAATCCTGTTGAATTTGAAAGAATAGTTAATACAATGAGAGAAGAATTATCTCCATACAGAATAAATGCCTTTGATGATGCGATTTTTTCTTATTCACCAAATAATAAAAATCTAGAAGGGATGAGTTTGTCTGATATTGCAAAGGAAAATAATCAATCTACAGCAATTACGTTATGTGAACTTTTAAGAGACACAAAACTTGAATTAGGATATTGGCAATCACCTCCAAAAAATGTTAGCGTATGGAACCAAGTAAATGAAGATGCCATAAACTTGTTGAAAAGAGATGATTATATGGTGGGTAGTGACTCGATTCCGATGGGAGAATTTTGCCATCCAAGAGCTTATGGATGTTTCCCTAGATTTCTTGGTAGATTAAGAAGAAAACATTGGTCAGACGGATTAGAGCAAATGATTCAAAGAATGACTCAAAATCCTGCACAAAGATTTGGTCTTACTGCAAGAGGTGTTATCAAAGAGAAATATTATGCTGATATTGTAATATTTGATTCAGAAACAATTAATGACACTGCAACATATGATGATCCAATTCAATTTCCTGTGGGAATAAGTCATGTGTTAGTTAATGGAGAATTTGTTGTTCGAGATAATAATGTAACAAGAGCTATTCCAGGCAGAGCTATCCCTTAAATATTTAACTTTATTTCTGTTGCTATTGTTCGGGTTGATTCTTCTAATTTGCTTATTTCTAATTCTGAAGACAAAGTATTTAGAGCGCCTGCATTTTTAGTTTGCATAAGAATTCCATTATTAATAGAACCCATAAAAAGTATTTTTGTTAGAAGACTATCATTTTTTATAAATGATCTATAGTCTTTAATTTTATTATCGTTAAAATTAATTCCAAACAATGATCCAATTCCTGTGATCTGTGCGTTGATTTCTAATTCGTTGAAAATAGAATTTAACTTTGATCTAAGATCGTCGCCTAGCGTATTCATTTTTTCGTATTTTTCATCAGTAAGTTCTTCCATTACCACTGCTCCTGCTTCCATGGTTAACGGGTTTCCATTAAATGTTCCCGCATGAGACAAGTTGTAGTTTTTACTAGATGGATTGAGTAAATCCATTATGTCTTCTTTTCCTCCAAATGCACCTACAGGTAGTCCTCCACCAATTATTTTACCTAATGTTGTCATGTCAGGAGTTATATTAAACAGTTCTTGCGCTCCTCCAGGAGCCAATCTATAACTTTGTATTTCATCATATATAAGAACAATGTTTAACTCTTTTGTAATTTCTCTTGTAAATTCTAAAAATTTTATTTCAAGAGGTAAATATCCTAACCCTGAAATCACAGGTTCCATAATGAGACAGGCAATTTCGTTACTGTGTTGTGTTAATAATTCTTTGGTTTTTTCAATATCATTATATGGAAGAACAATCACATCCTCTAAAAGGCTTTCAGGTTGCCCAGGATATTGAAGTATTCCAGGATTTGTTGATTCGTTTAATTCAGATTCTTTTGGCCCGACACTTATCGAAACATGATCATGCGTGCCATGATATCCACCTTCAAATTTTGCAATCTTTTGTTTATTTGTGTAAGCCCTTGCTGCCATGATTGCCATCATAGTTGCTTCAGTTCCGGAGTTGGTAAATCTTAGTGTCTCCATTGACGGGGTTCTGTCAGTCAGAAGTTTGGCTAATTTTGTTTGACCATCAGTTGGAGCACTGTAAGCTGTTCCAATATCAGATTGGGATTTGATAGCATTTATAACTTTTGGTGATGCGTGTCCGTGTATAAGGCTAGTGGCATTAATCATAAAGTCTAAGTAAGAGTTATTATCCACATCAGTTATATGTTGGTCTTTTGCGTTTTTTGCATAAAAAGGATAGGGCTCCATCCATTGTGTAGTCCTAGTGCTTCCCCCAGGCATAAATTTAGTAGCATTTAACTGCAATTTGTGTGATTCTTGCGTTTTAGATTTATAGTGTTCTATTTTTTGGTTTAAAAGTTTAATTAAATTTTCACTCATAATGTCACTCGATTTTTTTAATATTATACTCAATTAATAATATATGATCCAATAGATTTTTTCATGGCTATAATCCATTGAGATTGTAATATTTTAATTATAGAATGAATTGAATAAATAGAAGATGATTAAATGGATAATAATTACCTCAAAATTCTTAATGACGAAAAAAATAGGCAAAACAAATCTATTGTATTGATTGCATCAGAAAATTACGCTAGTAAATCTGTTAGAGAAGCTCAAGGTTCGATATTTACAAACAAATATGCTGAGGGCTATCCAGGTGCTAGGTATTATGGTGGTTGTGAGTATGTTGACCAAATAGAAAATTTGGCTATATCAAGAGCAAAAGAATTATTTGGAGCGGAACATGTTAATGTCCAACCACACAGTGGAGCTCAGGCGAATATGGCTGTGTATTCAGCTTTATTTAATTCTTCTGATTTAATTATGTCACTACCTCTGGATCATGGAGGACATTTAACTCATGGTTCAAAAGTTAATTTTTCAGGTAAGTTTTACAATTTCAAGCATTATGAAGTTGACCGAGAGTCAGAACAAATTGATTATGACAAGCTTCACGAATTAGCAAAAATCCACTCTCCAAAAGCAATTTTGTCAGGATTTACAGCTTATCCAAGAGAGATAGATTTTGAAAGAATGAAATTTATATGTGAAGATGTAGATTCTTTGATGATTGTTGATATGGCGCATATTTCAGGTTTAGTAGCTGCAAAACTACATAATGATTGTGTTAAATATGCTGATGTAGTAACAAGTACTACTCATAAAACTTTAAGAGGACCAAGGGGCGGATTGATTTTATCCAAGAAAGAATATGCAAAAAAAATAGACAAATCTGTTTTTCCTGGAATGCAGGGTGGCCCGATGATGCATACTATTGCCGCAAAAGCGGTTGCTTTTCAGGAAGCACTTTCCGAAGATTTTGTGGAGTACCAAAAATTAGTATTGAAAAATGCAAAATCCCTTGCAAACAAATTGGCAACAGCAGGATTGAGAATAGTAACAGGTGACACTGACACCCATATGTTACTTGTTGATGTTTCTAATTTTAATTTAACTGGTAAATTAGCAGAAGAGAGATTAAATGAATCAGGTATTATTGTTAATCGTAATACAATTCCATATGATATAAATCCACCTAGAATTTGTAGTGGAATAAGAATTGGCACTGCAGCTATCTCTTCAAGAGGGATGGGCGAAGATGCTATAAGTGTAATTTCTGAATGTATTATTGAGATTTTAAAAGATAGTATTGAACATAATATCATAAAAGAAAAAATACTCGATCTAGCAAACAAATATCCTATAAATATCGATTAAGACTTCTGTTTGGATTCATTGGCAAGCATTTTCGCGTTTTTAATTGGGCGTTTTGAGAATAGATTATGGATTTCAACTCTAAAATTATCAAAAATAAATTTTTTAACATTTTCTATACCTGAATCGGCATATATTGCTCCAATTAGGGCTTCGAAACAATTTGATAGCATTAACTCTGATATACCAATTTTATTTTGACCTTTACTAATTTTTATATGTTTGTCCAAATGAATTTTTTTTGCAAACATTCCAAATGTTTCATTAGAAATTATGTTTGAACGAATTATTGACATATCTCCACTAGTTATTTGTTCTTTGTCATTTATGTAAATATATTCACTTATAATAAAATACATTACTGAATCTCCCATAAATTCTAAAATTTCATTGGATTGAATTAATGCATTGTCATTTTTCAACGAAGAATGATTAAGTGCAGATTCAAGTAATTTCAAATTTTTAAAAGATAAGTTTAATTTTTTTTCTATTTTATTGTATTCATTCATTTATTTGATTGTATAACTAATTGCAAGTTTGATAAATTATAATCAATGTAATTTTTTTATATTTTTAAAAGGAGGCAATATGTCTAACATTACAGCAGAGTATATATGGATAGATGGAACTTCGCCTACTCCTCAATTAAGATCAAAGACAAAAGTATTAAAAAAAGAAGAAATTTTGTCTATGGGAACATCATCAATGGGAGCAGATAGTTTAGCTATTTGGGGATTTGATGGATCAAGTACAAATCAAGCTGAAGGAGCTAGTTCAGATTGTGTTTTGAATCCAGTATTTATATGCCCAGATCCCATTAGAGGAGGAGATAATATTTTAGTTCTTTGTGAAGTATTAAATCCAGACATGTCACCTCATACTACTAACACTAGAAAAGAGACTGAAATGATTTCAAAAAAATATGCAAACCATGAAGGTTTGTTTGGAATAGAACAAGAATATACCATGTTAGACCCAGTTACGAGACAACCTATTGGTTTTCCAGAAGAAGGATTTCCTGAACCACAAGGTCCCTATTATTGCAGTGTAGGAGCATCTTGGATATTTGGTAGAGAGATGGCGGAAGAACATATGGCATTATGTTTAGATGCTGGACTTGCAATCTCTGGGATTAATGCAGAAGTTATGCCTGGACAATGGGAATTTCAAATAGGACCGGTTTCAGCTCTTGAAGTGAGTGATCATTTATGGATAGCAAGATGGTTACTTCTTAGAATAGGAGAATTGCACGGAATACACCCATCATTGGATCCGAAACCTGTTCCTGGAGACTGGAATGGAGCAGGAGCTCATACAAATTTCTCTACAAAAGCTATGAGGGATAAATATCAGCCAATAATTGATGGATGTGAGGCTTTAGCAGAAAAACATGATTTGCATATCAGTAATTATGGTGATGGAAATGAACGAAGATTAACCGGACTTCATGAAACTCAATCTATAGAAAAATTTTCTTATGGAGCATCAGACAGAGGAGCCTCAATAAGAATTCCGTGGCAAGTAGAAAAAGATCAAAAAGGATACTTAGAAGACCGAAGACCATCGGCTAATATGGATCCGTACACAGTAACCAAATTATTACTAGAAACTATTTGTTCTAAAGAACCGCAATAATTAATAAACATATTACATTGCATTTCATTTGATCAAGTATATATAATTAATACAGTATGCAATTAAACAGGAGAAAAATATGGCTTTAAAATCTGGAAACAAAAAAAACAATTCATCTAAAACAGAAACTGGAACATGGAAGGTTAAAGTAGGACTTGCTCAGATGTTAAAAGGTGGAGTTATTATGGATGTAGTAACACCAGAAGAAGCAAAAATTGCTGAGGATGCTGGTGCATGTTCTGTAATGGCATTAGAAAGAGTACCATCAGATATAAGAAAAGATGGAGGTGTAGCTCGAATGTCTGACCCTAGTATGATCGCAGGCATAATTGATGCAGTTACAATACCTGTAATGGCAAAAGCTAGAATTGGTCATATTGTAGAAGCTCAAATACTTGAAGAAATGGGCGTTGATTATATTGATGAGTCTGAAGTACTAACACCTGCTGATGAAAACAATCATATAAATAAACATGACTTTAAAGTGCCTTTTGTCTGCGGATGCAGAGACCTTGGAGAAGCTTTAAGGCGTATCGGAGAAGGTGCTGCTTTTATCAGAACAAAAGGTGAAGCTGGAACAGGTAATGTTGTAGAAGCTGTAAGACATGCGAGGACTGTTTTAGGAGAGGTTAAAAGAATACAAAATATGGATGCTACTGAATTAATGGCTTTAGCAAGAGATCTCAAGGCTCCTTATGATTTAATTAAAGATATTCATGAAACCGGCAAATTGCCTGTTGTTAATTTTTCTGCTGGTGGAATTGCAACTCCTGCTGATGCAGCACTTATGATGCAAATTGGTGTTGAAGGAGTATTTGTTGGGTCAGGTATATTTAAATCTGAAAATCCATCTAAAATGGCAAAAGCAATTGTTAAAGCAACTACACATTTTAATGATCCTGAAATGTTAGTTGAAATTTCCAAAGGACTTGGCTCATCTATGCCTGGGTTAGATGTTAGAACTATGCCAGAAGATGAAAAATTAGCACAGAGAGGTTGGTAACATATTGCGTCACGTAGGAGTTTTAGCTCTTCAAGGAGATTATGCTGAGCATATTGCTATGCTTGAATTAAATGGTGCAACAGTTTCTGAAATCAGAATGCCAAAACAATTAGATAATGTGGATGGTTTGATCATTCCAGGAGGAGAAAGTACCACAATTGTTCAACTCATTGATATTTATGGATTTAGAGATAAATTGGTAAGTATGGCTAATTCAGGATTTCCTATATGGGGAACTTGTGCCGGAATGATAGTAATGGCTGATGAGTTGACTGATGATCGCCCCGATCCATTGAAATTAATGCATATAAAAGTAAGTAGAAACGCATTTGGCAGGCAGATTGATAGCTTTGAGGAAGATCTGAATTTTAAAGGAATTGATGGTAATTTCCCTGCTGTGTTTATAAGAGCTCCAATTGTAATTGAAACTTCCCCAGAAGTTGAAATTTTATCTTTAGTAAAACAAAAAACAGAGATGCCTGTTGCTGTAAAACAAGATAATCTTTTAGCTACTTCTTTTCATCCTGAATTAACAAATGATTCACGAATTCATAAATATTTTTTATCAATGATAGGATAATAACACTTGGATAATGAAATAAATGTATTAATCAAAGCTCTTCCTGAGTCTTTGTACAAAACTTTATTTAAGCACAACAATCTTGAAAATTTATTAGAAATTGTACTAGATTACGGACGTCCACCAGAAGCAAGATTTAGCACAGGTTCAGAAATATTTAGTACAAAAGAAATTACCAAATCAGACTTGGCTTATGTTATAAAAAAAATTGGTAAATTCATGCCTGATAACAGAGCGGGAATTCAAAGAACTTTGCATCGAATTTCTGCAATAAAAAATAGAGAAAATAAAACAATTGGCTTAACAATGAGAGTTGGTAAAGTTATTAATGGTACAATCAATATAATTGACGATATTGTTAAAAAAAGTGAAAGTATATTATTTTTAGGTCCACCAGGCGTTGGTAAAACTACCATGCTAAGAGAAGTATCAAAATTCTTGGCGGATGAAATGAAAAAAAGAGTAGTTATTGTTGATACATCCAATGAAATTGCAGGTGACGGTGACATCCCTCATCCTGCAATTGGTTCGTCAAGAAGAATGCAGGTTACATCACCGCATATGCAACATGCCGTTATGATTGAAGCGGTTGAAAATCATATGCCTGAAGTTATTGTAATAGACGAAATTGGTACTATTGAAGATGCACGAGCTGCACGAACAATTGCAGAGAGAGGAGTCCAATTAATTGGCACAGCGCATGGAATAAATTTAGATAATCTCATAATGAATCCAACTTTATCTGATTTAGTTGGTGGCATTGAAGCTGTAACATTAGGAGATGAAGAAGCAAAAAAAAGAAATACTCAAAAAACTATTTTAGAAAGAAAATCTCAACCAACATTTAACAATCTTGTAGAAATCAAAGATTTTAACCATGTTTTAATTCATGAAAACTTGGATTTAGTTGTTGATAGGTTACTAAGAGGAATGCCTATAAGACCGATTGAAAGACAATTGAATACGAATGGAGTGGTAAATGAACTAAAAACAAAATCAGTTAAGAAATTGAATAATGATTATCAGTTACCTCAAGTTAATCAAATAATCGAAACAGAAGATAATACTATTTCTATATACCCATACGGAGTTAATAAAGGTAAACTAGAAATGGCTGCAAAAGAAATTGGAATTGATATATCGATTTCAGCTAATATTGAAAATTCCGAATTTATTGTTACAACAAAAAATTTCTACAAAAAAAGAACTAAATTTTTAATTGATGCACATAAAACTAACATTCCTGTGTATGTAATTAGAAAGAATACTTTGAACCAAATTGTTAGTTTACTCAGTACTATAAAAAAACAAAAAATCCAATCTGCTCAAAAATCTGACCCTGCTATAGTTGAGGCTGAAAATATGGCTATAGAGATCAGTAATTCTAATAATATTTCTAAACATGAGTTGTCTCCACAGAGTTCGTATATAAGAAAATTACAACATAGCATTGCTGAAAAATATGGCTTAAACTCAGTAAGTAAAAATCAAGGAAAGTCAAGAAGAGTTGTATATTTTAAAAACTAATGGAGGCAATGAAATGAAATTATTTGTTGTATTTGAAGGATTAGATGGCTCAGGCAAATCTACACAAGTAAAAATTTTATTAGACAAACTAATTTCAGATAATTATCAAGTATTGTCCCTAAGAGAACCAGGCAGTACTGATATCGGTGAGAAAATTTTAAATTTGCTCGAGTCAAAACAAAAATTAACTCCAATAATGGAATTTTTATTATTTTCTATATCTAGATCTGCTATTGTTCATGAAAAAATCAAACCTGCATTAGAAAAAAATAAAATTGTTTTGTGTGATAGATATTTTTATTCTTCTATAGCATACCAGGGTGCAGGCCGAAGTCTTGATAAAGAATATATTGATTTTACAAATCAGTTAATAATAGATAAAACTATTCCTGATATTGTGTTTTATTTGGATTTAACTTGGGAAGAAAAAATAAACAGAAAAGGAATTGATAAATCGGACAGATTTGAAAAGGAAAATAAAATTTTTCATGATAATGTAAGGCAAGAATATTTGAGCCTTGCTAGAAATGATTCCGACAGATGGGTTGTTATAGATGCTAATTTACAATTAGATGAAATTAGTAAATTAGTCTATTCTAAAATAAAAAAATATTTAACTTAAGTATTCACCAATTTGATTAGCAGCTTGTACTAGTGTTGTATCGTTTTTAGCAAAGCATAATCTTATCAATTTACTTATATCTTTTTCATTTGTGTCTTTGTTATAAAATACTGAAATAGGTATTCCGGTAACATTTGCATTTTTAATTAATTCAAGGCAAAAGTCTTTGGGGTCAACGGCTGGGTATTTGTTTTCGTAATCAATATTTATGAAGTATGTGGCTTCGGGCAAATGTGCGGTAATACCATATTGTGTGAGTATTTTGTAGACAAGATTTCTTTTGTCTTCGAATGTTTGTTTGAGATTTTCATAATATTTTTTTGGTTTTTTATATGCATACGCTATGGCTTCTTGTAGATTTGGGGGTACAGTGAACGTAATATATTGATGCATATTACTAATTGTATTTATTAGTTCTTCTGTACTTATTACAAATCCAATTTTCCAACCTGTTAACGAAAATGTTTTACCCGCAGATCCAATTTTAATTGATCTTTTTTCTAATCCTTTGACTGATAT
>CETM01457119.1_pt1 | contig 16641 bp, 10 predicted proteins | sample 361451 | NCBI WGS metagenome assembly CETM01 (sample SAMEA2622690, study PRJEB7988) | marine metagenome | isolation source: saline water (ENVO:00002010), including
TCGCCTTTATAGTCGTTATCATTGTTGTCTGTCAGTTGATGACTAACTCAATGTAGTAGAACTATTTAAAAAGCGATCTATAACTATAGTGCTACACCTATAAGAAATCTCAACCCTAAATAATCACTTTTTATTAATGCACTTTAGTGGATTAAAACAAAAAAGCGCTGCAGGTTTCTGCAGCGCTTTCACTAAAACGAGTAACTCTTTGTAAATTAGTATATCGTTAGCTTGATATTGTTTATTCCTCTTTCTGCCACAGGTCGACCTTGTGGCCCAAGGTGATGTGCAGCGTGGAACTTAGACCCTATTGCACTAATTCTGTGTAAGAAGCTAATTTCTTCATCATATTTAAGTGCTAATGTATTATCAGGACGCTCGCCATCATCAGGCTGCATAACTCGCGCATATAGATCTGGAGTTGCAGTAGAGAAAGTGATTTCACTTTGCTCAGAGCTTAATGTAAGCCACTGAATATCCGAGAAGTACCCTTTAAACTCTGGTAATTCCCAGCGCTCGCCAGCAACGCCTTCATTATAATCATTTTCCCAAACAGAGTAGTTTACGCCCTCTAAGCGGTTAGCCCATACACGGTAAGGGCCATCACCTAACCAACGTTTATGCTCAATTGCTTTTTTAGGATAATTAAAACCAACGCCATGAAGGATGTATTCACCGTCAAGCCAGTAATCAACATCCATTGATAAATGACCTTCAGGGTGAACAGTCCAAGTTAGCTTTGTAATACCTGCTGGCGGGTTCATCACTTCAATCACTAAATCATTAGCAATAATTTCAGACTTTAATTCTGTCGGTTTTTTATCTTGTTGCGCTTCTTTCTCAGAATTTGGATCATGAGTTAGCCATGAACCAATACCATTATAAACCCCTTTATTTAGTGAGTTATCAGAACGAAGTAGCTTAGGACCATTAGTCAACGCCGCAGTTTGACCTTGCTTACTGTATGACTTTAATAGACCTGTTGTTGCATCAAAAATAATTGTTCTATCAGCAGCCTTAACCGCTAACTCAGATTCGTTTTGACTAACAATTTGAGCTGGTTTAGTTGCTGATGCCTGATTTTCAAATTGCTCTTGAGTTAATTTTGCAAGTTTAGCCGCACTCTGGATAGGCCAAGCATCTGTCCAAATTGAATTCTGCTGCTGGTCAAAAAATTCAACCTCTAACCACCCATTTTGCTGCCAATTGTCAGGTAAGTTCAATTGTACTGTTCCTGTCGAGTCTGGCTTAATAGCAGGGAGTGTGGCTTTATTGCTCGCTACAAGCTGCTTTTTATCAGAAAACGCTGTCACTGGCTGATATAAACGCCATTCGAGCGACATAGTTGATAAATCAACAAAGTCATACAAGTTTTTAACTTGCAACTGACCGTCAAAAGAACCGGCAAGTAACTGGCCATTCTTTAAGTTTTCAACTTGGATTGGTGACCAAATCTCTTTAATTGTAAAAAAGCTCGCTTCTTTTTCACCATAAGGTCCAACAATACCATCTGGTGCATGGTTAAAGTCGGTATCAACACGACCATTTTGATCTGTACGCTCAACACCTTCATCAGCAAACACCCATAGGAAACCACCGGCACCAACAGGAGTTGACATCATGAAGTCCCAAAAATCTCTCAAACCTGCACCATGGCCACCATCATATAAGCCATGTAAGAACTCGGTTGGGAAAAATACTTCATTACGGGCTTTTTTAGCTACCAGTTCCGAGTAAGTTGGGTAATGATCAGTATCGATATTACGGAACAACTCCCAAGGATGAAGAATTGGACGGTTTTGAATGTCATAAAGGTGATAATCATCATCAACATCGGTATTAAAACCGCCTTCATTACCGTTCGCCCAGAATAAAATACTTGGGTGTGCTTGGTCGCGTTTAACAAGCTGTGCAACTAGGCGTCTCGCTGATGGTGTATCAATAACTGGCTTTTGCCATGTGCCTAATTCATTAATAACATAAATACCAAGACGATCTGCCGCTTCTAAAAAGTGCACATCGGGTGGGTAATGCGACATTCTAACAGCATTCATGTTCATGCTTTTCATCGTCTTAATGTCATCGATGCTGGCTTGTTTAGTCATAGTACGCCCAGTTGCTGGACGGAAGCTGTGACGGTTAACCCCTTTAAGGATAATTTTTTCGCCATTCAAATATAAGCCGTCATGTGGGCGTAATTCAAAAGTTCTAAAGCCAAAGGTTTTATCGAAACTATGTAGAGTTTTAGAGCCTTCTTTTAAATCAATACGTACTTGATATAAATTAGGCGTCTCGGCGCTCCAAAGCTCAGGAGAGTCAACATTAGTGGCTAAGTGCACTTTGTTACCATTAAGTGTGGCATTAAACGTTTCACTTACAGGGTTGCCATCTAAATCTAAAATTTGTGCTTCAACTGCAGAAGCATTTGATTTATCTAGTCCTTCGAGATAAACATCCATTTTAAATTCACCAGACGCTTTTGCATCTAATGAAACCCAATCAATATGAGATTGTGGCAAAGACTGTAAAAAGACTTGACGATAGATACCACCGAACACCCAGTAGTCTGCTGCGCGTTCTGCTGCTTCGATACTTTTGTTAGCCGAAACTTTATCTACCACAACCTTTAGCTCATTAGCTTCACCACTTTTTAAATATGGCGTTATGTCATAGCTGAATCGATAAAAACCACCTTGGTGGGTTGGGCCCACTTGTTGTTGGTTCACAAACACAGTGGCATCTGTCATCACACCATCAAAAACAATTTCAATTTTGCGACCAGACCAATCAGCAGGTAGGGTAAAATCACGACGATAAATACCTTGTTCGCTATGTTTATCTGGGATGTAGCCGTAATCATAGTTACCGAAGCCTTGTTGCTCCCAGTTAGAAGGAACATCTATTTTACTCCACTCACCACAATTTTGCCCTTCACTACAGTAAAAGTCCCATTTCACCGCATCATCACTGCCAGTACCGCTTAACATCATGATGTCTGTTTTAGCTTGCTCATTAGGCTGAACGTCAACACTTTGCTGACTATTACAGGCTACAAACAAGAAGCTTAAGCAAGCGATAAACGCATTTCTTATAATACTGGTTTCAAACCATGCAGATTTGCTTATTAACCTTAGCTTTTTTTCAAGCCGGCCAAAATAATCCTTCCTCATATGTGTTCCTCTAACTGTTGAAATTATAATGTTTTTAGAAAATTTTTAGTCTACACAAGCTAATATTAACATTAATTATATACATATCATAATACAATTGCCACCGGTAGCATTTTGAGGTTTCATCCACCTTGTTCACGTGTTTTACTCATCATATTTGACGCTAAAAAATGACCTACAGCATTAATTTTAATAAATAAATTAACAATAAAATCATTTATTTTTTGTCTTGCACCAAAAAGAAATTAAACCTTGCACTACAACTGAACCCTCTCTTTATGAAGCAAAAAATAATACAAACCGCCAAGTAACTACACATCTAAATTCTTTATTTGAAAATCACTAAAAAATTAACCCATTGATAATAAATGACTTATTTTTAAAATACACAGAAACAAGTAACAAATTATTAAAAAGAATATAATAATACTTAAACATCTAAATTTTCTGTGTTATAAAATTTAGGAGCGTGGTTAGGGGGATGAAGACAACACAACAAGCCTGGCATGCTTACTTGCGGTGCAACTATTTGGCTAAAAATGCCACCGGTGGCAAAAATGCAGGAAAAATACACTTAATAAAAAAACACACGATATCAGCACCTTGTCGAACATTAGAGGTTTTTCTAATGATGCTGATTTAACACTGAATCAAATAACTTCTGTTATTGATTCGCATTAAAATAATTTTGGAGGTTATTTTAAATGTTTAAGAAAACGACATTAGCCAGCACAATTTGTATGGCCCTTTTTGGGCAATGTGTTTATGCAGCAGATGAGGCTGCAAAGCAAACACAAAACGCTCAAGCAAATGACAACAATGATTCCCTTGAAATAATTGAAGTTGTTGGGATCCGAAGCAGCTTAAATAAAGCCGTTAATATCAAGCGCCAATCAATTCAGGTTGTTGATGCGATTGTTGCCGAAGATATTGGTAAGTTTCCTGATAATAACCTTGTTGAGGCGCTACAACGTGTAACGGGTGTACAGGTAACAGACCGCGCATCGGGTGAAGTAAATACTGTTACAATCCGTGGCTTAACCGATGTTACAACAACAATTAATGGCCGCGAAATGTTCACCGCAGCAGGGCGTCAACTTGCTGTTGCAGACATACCTGCGGCACTACTTGAAAGTGTAGAGGTATACAAAACACGCAACGCCAGCCAATTAGCGAGCGGTATTGCGGGTCAACTTAATGTTCGCACCCAACGCCCATTTAATTTTGAAGGCTCAAAGGTTGTGGTCAATGCCCGTGGCGTTTATCAAGACCAATCTGAAGAAACCGATCCTATAGTAAGTGTGCTTGCCAGCAATCGTTGGGAATCATCAGTTGGTGATGTCGGCGCATTAATTAACCTTTCATTTGCTAGCACCAGCTACCGAGATGAAAATAGTGCTCCGGGCGGTTTCGTGCCATTTAGAGCTGATAACTTAAATCGCATTTACCCATGGCCAACTGGCCTTGAACACGGTATGGACAGAACGCCAGGGGCAACCATGTATGACCCTGCAACTGACAGTGAGGTTGAGTACTATCTAAGTCGTGACGCACTAAATCAGTCAGATCTAACTGGTAAACGTGAACGCCCAGCAGTAAACCTGTCATTTCAATGGGCACCGAATGATACATCAGAGTATATTTTCGAAGCATTTTACAATGGCTACCGCAACGAAAGTAATAATCACCTACTATTTTCATACGCAGATTCTTCACGGGTAGAAACGGTGACACAACCAGTGTTGTTTGAAGGCACAAATGTCATCAAATCTCGTGCTTGGGGTGACTCAGGCGCATTTACCAGCGGCGACTTTTCTAAGAGCCAAACTGATAGCTACATGTTTGCATTAGGTGGTAAATGGGCGCTATCTGAAGATGCAACACTAAAATCTGAGTTGGTCTATCAAACAAGTAAATATGAACGTGAGTTTGTTGCTATGCAGGCAAATACTCGTTTCCCATTTGTCATGGCAGACTTCAATCATGAAGACGGCATCATGGCATGGACTGTTTACGATGAAGAGTTTGGTACTCCACTTGATTTAACCGATCCAAGCTTATGGACCACCAGTACCATGTTCGACAACGGCGGTGAGGATAATGGTGATGGCTTAACATTTACGCTTGACCTCGACTTCTATGTTGACTGGGGTATCTTTACAAAAGCTAAAGCAGGTGTTCGTTATGATAAACGTACAGCTGATAGCAGTAGTCGTGATTCTAATCGATTTAACCCTATTCCATTAGCATCTCTAGGCTCAGAAGCGCACTACGTAAATAGTGATTTCTTTGATGGGAAAAGTGATTTGCCGAGATCATGGGTTGCCTTTAATGCAAAAAACTTATGGCAAAACCGTGCAGAGTATCGTGATACGTTTAATTTCTACGATAGCGCCGATGGCGAGCGTCGAATGACGCTACAAAAGAACTTCGATATCGACCAAACTTCATGGGCTGCGTATGTGCAAAGCCAATTTGAAACACAACTTTTTGGTAATCGATTAGACGGTGATATTGGTCTTCGCTATACCTACGCAGGCGCTGACATGGACTTTTACCACTGGGATGGAGAAGTTGGTGGCATAGTACAAAGTACTGGCCGAAATAGTAGCGCAAAGTTCTTACCTAATTTAACGCTACGCTACCATTTAAGTGATGATCTAATAACTCGTTTTGCTTATACGCAAACCTTACGCCGCCCAGAGTTTGGCCAATTAAATAGTTTTATTAATTTACGTCCAGACACTACAAATGTTGGCTACGGCAACGCTAGCGGTGGTAATCAAAGTCTACGCCCAGTTGAATCTACTAACTATGACTTCTCACTAGAATACTACTTTAATGAAGGTAGCTCAGCGTATGCGACCTACTTCTACAGAGATATTGAAGGGTTTGTTTTTGATTCATTACGCCAAGCTCAATTTCCAAACCCAGAAACAGGCGAGATGGAAGATTATATACTTTCTCAACCTGGCAACACCTCCAATGGTGTTCTTAAAGGCGTTGAAGTTGGCTTAGTTTACTTCCCTGAATCTGTTCCACAGTGGTTAGATGGCATTGGCCTTCAAGCAAGTGGTACCTTCTTAGATTCGGATCAAGACATTCCAATCTTCAGCAACGAAGGTGAATTAACAGGGTACACAAACAGAAGCGTATTTGGTGTTTCAGATACCTCTTACAGCGGTGTATTAATTTATGAACGAGAAAATTTCAGCACTCGCCTCTCTTACGTTTGGCGTGACTCATTCTTAAATCGCTATGGCTCAGGTCGTTTCGCGCATCCACGAGGAGTTTATCGTCGACCAGAACAAAGTTTAGACTTCCAAGTAAGTTACGATGTCACTGAAGACTTGGTTGTGACATTTGATGCAACAAACCTAACAGATGAGGTTTATCGTCAATACTACGAACTACCAACTGTTCTAAACGACTCAGCGTCTATTTATAGCCGTACATTCGGCTTAGGATTCCGCTATAGCTTCTAACTAAGTTTAGCAAAACCAAGGAAGGTTTATTTGATTTCCCCATCAAGTTAGAAAATAAAGCACTGTACCCTTAGGGTCAGTGCTTTTTTCATTTTAGATAGACTAAATTTATCTACGCGCAACAACATTGCCACCGGTGGCAATGTTTGCTAAAGTTGTTTGCATAAATAACAGTCTTAGGCCATTAAAAAACAACTAACGTGCCTAAGTTACTCACTGCTAATTAAGTTTAGTCATTACATATTTAAATTTTGCCACCGCTGGCAACGCAAGATTTTGAGGAACCTTATGTCAATTAAATCACAGCCGCTTTCACTTCACCCTGATAGGCTATTTTCGAGTGACCCGGCAATTGTTAGTGTTGCCCGAGAGCTTTATGAACAAATAAAAGACCTTCCAATAGTCAGCCCACATGGCCATACAGATCCAAAGTGGTTTAATAAAAACCCTAACTTTGGTAACGCCACTGAACTCTTTATAAAACCAGATCACTATGTATTTAGAATGCTTTACAGCCAAGGTATTGATTTAACCGAGCTTGGTATTCCTGAGCATGGTATCGATGGCGATTTAACACGATCAAAAAATGCAGATCCAAAAAAAGCTTGGCAGATTTTTGCGGATAACTATTACCTATTTGCAGGCACCCCAAGTGGCTATTGGTTAGATGCCGTTTTTTATGATGTATTTGGTTTTAAAGAAAAACTTAACTCTGAAAACGCACAACAATACTACGATAAAATTACCACTGAACTTGCAACAGATGCTTATAAACCGCAAGCATTAATGGATCGCTTTAATATAGAACTCATAGCAACAACTGAAGGTGCATTAGACTCACTAGAACATCATAAAGAGATGGCTGAAACGGCCATGGCCAAACGAGTTATAACCACATTTAGGCCTGATGATGTTGTGGATGCGAGCCGAGAAGACTTTACTGATAACCTCGCTAAGCTTGGCGAATTAACAGACCAAGATACCAGTACTTGGCAAGGTTATTTAGAAGCGATCCGAATTCGTCGCGCTTACTTTAAAAAAGAAGGTCGAGCAACTGCAACCGACCATGGTCACCCCAGTGCGATTACAGCTGATCTATCATTATCTGAATGTGAAGTATTATTTAAAAAATGCCGCACAGGTAACGCAACAGAACAAGAGCAAGAGCTATTTCGTGGCCAAATGCTAACGGAGCTGGCAGGTATGAGTATTGAAGATGGCCTTGTGATGCAAATTCATCCTGGTGCACATCGTAATCATAACCAGCCAATTTTCAATCAATATGGCCGTGATAAAGGCGCAGATATTCCAAGCCAAACCGAGTATGTTAATGCGCTTAAGCCTCTTTTAACTAAATATGGTAATCATCCAAAGTTAAAAATCATTTTATTTACCCTAGATGAAACGACTTACAGTCGTGAGCTGGCACCGCTTGCTGGTCACTACCCTAGTTTAAAACTAGGTCCGGCATGGTGGTTTCATGATAGCCCTGCAGGTATGCTGCGTTTTCGTCAGCAAACAACTGAAACCGCAGGTTTCTATAATACGGTCGGTTTTAATGATGACACGCGAGCTTTTCTATCGATTCCAGCAAGGCATGATGTGGCACGTCGAGTTGATTGCCGCTACTTAGCAGAGCTTGTTACAAATCATCAAATAACGATTGAAACAGCCCACGAGCTTGCTTATCAACTAACTTATGGGTTGGTTAAAAAGGCGTATAACTTATAAAAATCTAGCACGGCATTAATGCCATAATGTCGTGCTTACTCAGGAACTCGAGATGTTGATTCGCGTGTCACCAGATGTGGCGTTACTGTTTTTGGCATAGGTAGTTTGTCTTGATTACCACGAGAGCGATTAATCAGCTTTTGTACGGCTAAGCATGCCATATTAAATACAGGTCGGCGTATTGTTGTCAGCGATGGAATGATCCGAGATGCAAGAATATTGTCATCGAACCCCGCGACCGATAACTGTTCCGGCACTTTAATACCTTGGTTGTTAGCCACACGGAGCACAGCTGCAGCCATCTCATCATTATTAGCAACGATTGCTGTTGGCCTAGGTTGTTTGCTTAACAACTCCCTAGCGCACTCTAAACCACTGTCGTAACTATTTTTGCCTTCAACAATATATTCTGAGGGTAGATTTACATCATAAACCTGCAATTCTGCTAAAAAGCCAGCTAAACGCTCTATTGATGAACGATAATTTTGTGGGCCTGAAATAAAGCCAATGTCTTGATGGCCTAATTCGACTAAATGGTCTGCCATATCACGCATTGCTGCACGCTCGTCAGATACAACAATATTATCAGCGTCATCCAAATCAACTGACGCAAGCCTTACGTATGGACAATCAACATCTCTTAAAGCTGCAGCGAGCTCTTTGTTTTCTGATACCGGAGGCAAGATAATGACGCCATCTAATTTTGAGCGAGCAATAAAGCGTAAGCAGTCATCAACAAAATCTTCGCGTTTTGCAGAACCTGGGTGTACCACTAACTCGTAGCCTAATTCAGCACAGACACTCAATGCACCTCGTTGCACTTCATCAATATAGAGTGCATCAGGGTTATCATAAATTAGCCCTAACAAATACGAACGGCTTGAGGCTAAACCCCTGGCTTGCTTATCTGGCGAGAAGCCTGTTTGCTTTATTATCTCAAGCACTTTTTCACGTGTTGCTTCACCTACCGCAGGTGAGCTATTTATTACACGAGAAACGGTACGTTTTGATACCCCCGATAAGCGGGCAATATCATTAATTGTCACTGACATAGAAGATTCCGAAATAACTAACTTAGCTATAGTAGCACCAAGCTTTTATCCATAAAAGCTGTTAACTCTAGCAAAGCAATTGTTTTTATTAATCAATCAACCCTAGCAAGCGAGGTAAAAACTCACTTATGGCAGGTAAATAGGTCACCAACATAAGCACCATAAACATCACACAATACAAAGGCAGCATTGGCTTAATGATTTTATGAAGCGAAGTTTTTGCTACTGCGCAACTGACAAACAATACACTACCAACCGGCGGCGATACCAAACCGATTGATAAATTAAGCACTATCATTACCCCAAATTGCACTGGCGACATGCCAAACTGTGCTGCAACGGGCAAAAAGATCGGAGTAAATATAAGCACAGCAGGTGTCATATCAATAAAAGCACCCACTAATATTAAAATGAGATTGATTAATAACAAAATCAGTAATGGGTTATCACTTAAGGTTAAGAAAAATTGACTCACCATTTGCGGAATGTGTGAATATGATAAAACCCACGACATCGCACTAGAAGCGGCAATAATAAGCATCACGATTGCCGTTGTTTCACAAGCTTTTAGCAGTAGTTTAGGTAACTCATCTAGCGATAATTCTTTATATACAAAAACGGCTAAAACCAGTGCATATAATACAGCGACAGCACCGGCCTCTGTGGCTGTGAATACCCCCCCTATAATACCGCCAATAACGATTATTATGAGTAACAAACTAGGGATGGCTGCAATCACTTTTTCTAAAACTAAAGCAAGTGGTAAACGTGCTGCTACGGGGTAGTTGTTTTTTAAAGAATAGATGGCACAGACCAACATCAGTGTTAAGCCCAGTAAAATACCTGGTAAATAACCGGCAACAAACAATGCCGCGATCGACACACCACCACTTGCTATGGCATAAATGATTAAGATGTTACTTGGCGGTATTAGCATACCCGTTGTTGCTGCGCTGGCCGTGACCGCAGCGGCGAAGTTTTCACTATAACCGTGCTTTTTCATTTCTGGCACCATAAAGCTGCCTATCGCCGATGTGGCCGCCACTGCAGAACCAGAAATTGCGCCAAACATCATACAAGACATCACATTGACCAGCGCTAGACCGCCCGGTAAAAAACCGACCATAGCCATAGCAGATTCAATTAAACGCCTAGCTATGCCCCCCTGCCCCATGATCAGACCCGATAAAATAAAAAACGGAATGGCCAGTAGTGCAAAGCTATCTATTCCACCTATCATTTGCTGCGCAATGGTCGTTGCCGCTGGAGTAAAATCCATGTGTAAAACCAGTGCTAACAAGGTCGACAGAGCAATACTAATCGAGATCGGTACATTGATTAGGAGCAGTGTGAAAAAACAAACAAGCAACAAGATGGCTGTCATTTCCATTATTCTTGCTCCTGTGTTTGTCTAAAAAAATAAATGATATTTTCAATGCAATTAAGTGTGATAAGTACGCCGCTAATTGGCAAAGCAACATAAATGAATCCCATATTGATCCCAAGAGCAGCTGAACATTGATCTAATGCAAAGCTTAAGTTCATCAACATACCGCCTCCATAAACTAATAGGCTGAGCGCGGTAATCAGTACTGAAAACTCAATTAAAAATGAACACTTACGACGTATCGTTGGAATCATCTTCTGATAGAAAAGATCAAGCCCTAAGTGTGCTCGGGTACGATAGGCATACGAAGCACCTAAAACGCCAATCCACATAAGTAAAAAACGAGCAAGTTCTTCAGTGTAAGAGTTAGGGGACCGCAAAATAAAGCGTGAGAACACCTGCCAACTAACGACTGCAACAATGGCAAACATCGCAACAATTAATACCCATTCAATGAGCTGATTTATTTTCGCATTAAACTCTTTCATAACGCCTCCTGCATCGCTTTTATTGCCACAATTTGTGCGGCGATAGGCGTGCCTTTAAATGAGGCATGAAAAGGGGCTACTTTCTCTTGAAACACTTGTTTATCTGGGTAAATAACCTCAACACCCGCATCAACAACGGCCTGTAATGCCTGATCAGATGCTGATTGCCACAAACTACGTTGATAGGTAACAGAATCTTGCATTGCCAACTTCAGCCAGTGTTGCTGCTGAGTCGTTAATTGCTGCCAAACCTTTTGACTAGCAACTACGATGTCAGGCACAAAAGTGTGTTCATCTAGGGTGTAGTATTTCGCAATTTCATAATGACGAGATAGGTAATAGCTAGGCGGGTTATTTTCTGCACCATCGACAACACCTTGTTGCAGCGCAGAATAAAGTTCACCCCACGCAATGGGAGTGGCAGCGCCACCTAAAGACTGCACAGTAGCAATAGCCATTGGGCTAGTTACAACTCTAATTTTGCTACCAATTAAGTCATCGGGCGTTCTAATAGCAGCATCTGTTGTGTAAAAACTGCGACTCCCCGCATCATAATAGCCAAGCCCTTTAAGGCGAGCTACAGCTAGGTCATCAAGCAATTTTTGCCCAAGCTGACTATTAAGCACTTTCCAAAAGTGCTCACTATCGTTAAATAAATAAGGCACCCCAAATACTTTCATTTGAGGCACAAAGCCTTCAAGTGGGCTTGATGATACTTTTGTCATCGACAAACTACCGATTTGTAATAGCTCTATTAACTCTCTTTCCGTGCCTAATTGTGCTGCGGGATAAATCACAATTTCCATTTGATTATCAGAGTAATAAGCTAAACGCTCTGCCATATACTCCATGGCTTGATGAGTAACATGGCGGCTATCTAATGTATGCGCCATTGTTAGGCGAATAACCTTGTTGTCGTCACTGCAAGCACTGATAAAAAGTAAACAGCAGCAGAGAAATAGCGTGCTCAGAAGATTTTTATGCATTGTTGTGTCTTCTTTGTGTGTTCAGTTGTGTGTTCATGTTGTCTTATATAATCCTTTATATTTCATTAAGGTACACGGCAATCCAAGCTATGACCTGCGTATCCATTTAAAAATTTTTTGAGTTTTCAATGGATAGCTATAAACAAACGTTAATTGTATTACTTATTTGTTAAAGGCCAGTTTTGACTACCGGTAGCAAATTGTCAAATCTTATTTGCCACCGGTGGCAAAATTAACTACTATGTTCTGCAATACACTGTAACAATGCTAAGAGCGGGCACAAAAATGCAAACTTTAAATCGTAAAAACTTTAATAAAAACAAATATCCAACGAGTATTATGCAGTTTGGAGAAGGCAATTTTTTACGTGCATTTGTCGATTGGCAAATAGATAAGCTTAACGAACAAACCGGTTTAAATGCCGGTGTTGCTATCATCAGACCCATCGACTACGACTCACTGCCGCTTCTTAATATACAGGATGGCTTATATACCTGTATTATTCGTGGTATCAATGAGCAAAACAAAGCTGTTTCTGAGCAGCGTATTATCAGTTGCGTTAACGAAGAAATCCCAGTTTACAAAGAATTTGATAACTATTTAAAGCTTGCCGAGAACAGCGACCTTAAAGTCATTTTTTCGAATACGACAGAAGCCGGCATTGAATACATTCCCGAGGACAAGTTATCTGATACCCCTGCAAAGGCATTTCCTGCAAAACTAACGCAATGGTTATTTCACCGCTTCAAGCACTTCAATGGTGCAAGTAGTAGTGGCATGATCATAATTCCTTGTGAACTTATTGATTATAATGGCGAAAAGCTTAAAGAGATTGTATTGCAGTACAGTCAGTTATGGGATTTACCAAGCGAGTTTGTAAACTGGCTTAACGAGCACAATCATTTTTGTTCATCTCTCGTTGACCGTATTGTGACGGGTTTTCCGCGCGATGAACATCAAGCTTTACAGCAACAATGCGGTTATTACGACAACTTCATGGTAACAGCTGAGTACTTTCATTTATTTGTGATCCAAGGACCACAGCATTTAGCTGATGTATTACACCTTGAAGGAAGTGACTTAAACATTAAGGTTGTTGACGATATTGCGCCTTATAAGCAACGAAAAGTGGCTATTTTGAACGGTGCCCATACAGCTATGGTTCCACTTTCCTATATGGCAAATATTGATTCGGTTGGCGAGGCTCTCGCTTCACCTCTGCTTGAAAAATACGTTACTAAACTGATATTTGATGAAATCATCCCTACTCTATCCTTACCTAAAGAAGAGTTGCAGATTTTCGCTAATGACGTATTAAACCGCTTTAGAAACCCTTATATATGTCACCTACTGATGTCTATTTCATTAAATAGCATGACTAAATTCAAAACACGCTTGTTACCTCAATTAGAGCAATATATTAGCGACAACAAAACTGTACCACCACTCATCGCAACAGCTTTAGCTGGGCAAATATTGTTTTATCGTGGCGAGCGAAATGGCGACAAAATTGAATTAGCCGACAGTCCAAAGTGGTTGGCTTTATTCAACGAGCAATGGCAACAACATCAGCAAGGATCAATAACAACCTATGAGCTAGTAAGCTCTGTGTTAGCTGCAAACTGGCATTGGGATAAAGACTTAAATGAAATTGCAGGCCTTACAGATAAAGTGACTGAGCAACTAAGTCTAATGCTATCAAGCTCAGTTGAACAAACGCTTGTTAACTTATTGGAGTCATAAGCATGAGCAGACTATTACGACTTCACAATACTGATGATGTGGCGATTGCCTTACAGCCAATCAATGCAAATGAAAGAATCGAATTTGAAGGCTTTTCTTTTAAAACGTTAGAAGACATAGATAAGGGTCATAAAGTTGCGCTTAAGCCGATTGCTAAGGGTGAGCGAGTCATTAAATATGGCGCCCCAATTGGTTTTGCACTTGAAGATATTAATCCTGGCGCATGGGTACACACACATTGCATCAAAACAACATTGCATGATGAATTAACATACCAATATCAGCCAGAGTTCGTTACACAAGCCCCCGAGGAGCCATCACCTGAGGTTAATATTTATCGTCGTGCCAATGGTGAGATTGGTATTCGCAACGAGATATGGTTGATCCCAACCGTTGGCTGCGTGAATGGCATGATCAAACAAATGAAAGATGAGTTTTTACGTAACCATGCTGATCTTGAAATTGATGGCGTACACATATTTCCACATCAATTTGGCTGCTCTCAGTTAGGCGATGATTTAGAAACCACAAAAGTTTTATTGCAAGATATGGCCTTACACCCTAATGCCGGTGGCGCGTTAATCGTTGGTCTAGGTTGCGAAAATAACCAATTAGCAGCTTTTAAAGCGGGTTTAGGTGAAATAGACGAATCACGAATTAAGTTTTTAATTTCACAGCACTCTGATGATGAAGTTGAAGATGGCGTAGCTCTACTAGAAGAAATCTACAGCGTCGTTAAACACGATAAGCGAGAAACTGGCAAGCTCAGTGAAGTAAAATTTGGCCTTGAGTGTGGAGGCAGTGATGGCCTATCTGGGATCACAGCCAACCCTATGCTTGGCTACTTCTCTGATTACTTAATCGCTCAAGGAGGCACGACAGTCCTGACGGAAGTCCCCGAAATGTTTGGTGCAGAGACATTACTCATGTCTCGCTGTAAAGATGAAGAAACCTTTAATCAACTTGTCAGCATGGTTAATAACTTTAAAGGTTATTACAAAGCACATAATCAGCCTATTTACGAAAACCCTTCTCCAGGCAATAAAAAAGGCGGAATTAGTACATTAGAAGATAAGTCGTTGGGTTGTACACAAAAGGCTGGCACAAGCAAAGTGCAGGCTGTGCTTGAGTATGGTGAACGCTTAAGTGTCGCTGGTTTAAATTTACTCAATGCACCAGGTAATGATCCCATTGCCACCAGCGCACTTGCCGCTGCAGGCTGTCATATTGTGTTATTCACAACCGGCCGAGGTACGCCTTATGGTGGCTTTGTGCCGACTTTAAAAATTGCTACTAACTCAGAGCTAGCAAATAAAAAAACGCGCTGGATAGACTTTGATGCCGGTGTGCTAGTCAGCGGTAAAAGCATGCCTGAAGTACATCAGGAATTTGTCGATTTATTAGTTGAGATAGTAAACGGCAAGCCGACATGTAACGAGGTTAATGATATTCGTGAAGTCGCTATTTGGAAAAAAGGAGTCACTCTGTAATGCAGGCTAAAAAAGTCGCCATTATTGGAGAGTGTATGGTGGAATTGTCTGGCGAGCTGTTCACAGCCATGCAACAAAACTTTGGTGGTGACACCATGAATACCGCAATTTACCTAAAGAAATTAGCAGGCGAAAAAGTCGATGTCTGTTATGTAACTGCCATGGGTGAAGATGCATTAAGCCAAGCTATGATCGCTCGTTGGCAGGGTTATCAAATAAATTGCGACTTTGTTCTCAAAGATAAGCAAAGACACGCTGGCCTTTATATGATTCAAACAGACCAACATGGCGAGCGTTCTTTTCAATATTGGCGCAATAATTCTGCAGCAAAGCACCTTGTTCAGCAGCCCAAATTTTATAATATCATCAATAAATTAACTGAGTTTGATGCTGTTTATTTATCAGGCATTAGTTTGGCGATTTTGCCCCCAGATGATTGCTATACATTACTTAACGAGCTGACAAACTTAAAGCGCGCAGGTGTAAAAATAATTTATGATAGCAATCACAGGCCTTCGTTATGGCACTCGATGCAATACTGTCAGGATATTAATAAGCGGATGGCGCAATTAGCCGACCTAGCTTTGGTTACGTTTGATGATGAAGCAATGATTTGGAGTTGCAAAGATATTTCAGCTTGTAGAGAGTGGCTTCATCAATTAGGCGTTAAAGAACTTGTAATTAAAGATGGTGAAAATGGTTGCCAATACAGTACGTTAGAGCAAAAAAATGCAACGCATTATCCTACCAATAAAATTAACAAAGTCATTGATACAACAGCGGCAGGAGATGCATTTAATGCTGGCTTTTTATCGGCTTGGCTGCAGGATCAAGCTATCGAAAAATGCGCAAAACAAGGAAATTATATTGCAGGGCAAGTCATTCAGCACTACGGCGCTATCGTTGAGATAACAACCTAAGTTTTACTAAAATAAGGTTTAACCACCAATTAACTTAGTGGTTAAACCTGCAAATACGAATAACTTGATAATTATTTAAAAGTTAAAGCCTAGAGAAACCCAATAACGGCGACCATCTTCAACATATCCGTATTCATCTTCAGTGATTTCTTTATCAAACAGATTATAAACACCAAATCCTAACTTAAT
>CETM01088545.1_pt1 | contig 16595 bp, 14 predicted proteins | sample 361451 | NCBI WGS metagenome assembly CETM01 (sample SAMEA2622690, study PRJEB7988) | marine metagenome | isolation source: saline water (ENVO:00002010), including
AGCCATGCCTTTTTGGCGATATGGTGTCTTCTCGGCGATATGCTGGAAAAAGCTCGTACAGCCAACGCGCCTACTCACAAAAGTACTGCCACAGAAGTGCTTTCAAATAGTGCTGCCAAACAAGTACGGCCAAATAAGTACTGCCAAGAGAGCCGCTCCCATGCCCGACGCTTCCGCTACCCTCGATGCCTCGCTGCGTGCGCAGTTGATCGCCACCCGCAACCGCGCCTATGTGCCCTATTCACAGCACCCGGTGGGTGCGGCGTTGCAAACGCCCGAAGGAGAATGGTTTCTCGGCTGCAACGTCGAGATTGCCAACTACAAGGGGCTTTGCGCCGAGGCTTCGGCGATCGCCGCCATGGTCTCTTCAGGCACCCAACAGATCGCCACGCTTTACGTGATCGGCCCGGGCGAGCACTTGTGCACGCCCTGCGGCGACTGTCGCCAGCGCATTCGCGAATTTGCCTCCCCGGCCACGCGCATTCATGTGCTTAACGCCGAGGGCCAGGTACTCAAGAGCTACGACATGGAGACTCTGCTGCCTGATTCTTTCGGCCCGGAAAACATCGGCAAGTCCTCGCCGATGAGTACCTGACCCCAGACCCTAGACTGGAAAGCGCCACCCCCTCGACGTAGCATGCCGACGGGGGCCGTGGGACGGATTAAAGCCCTGACGCCTGACGCCGATACTCTTTGGATACGTATTTGTCGATAGGATCTGTCACTCTTGATAGGCAAACGTATTTCTTGATCGGCATACGTATTTCTTGACCGGCATAAGTAGTAACCGGCTGTCGACGCCTCACGGCTGCAGATGCCGCACCATGACAATAATTGTCCCGTGAGACACTTCGGAGCCAGAATGCCCAGCGGTCGCTTCAACCCCTTCGAGACCCTATTGCTGACCAGTCGAAGCCAGGCCGATACCGCCGGGCTGCTGCTGCTTGCTTGGGTAATGGCCTGTCGGGGGCCTCTCAATGAAGCACAGCGCCGTCACCTCACGGCACTGGCCAGCGAGTGCCGCCACGGCCATGACCTGAAACCGATCTTCGCCCTGGCCGACCGTCAGGACTTCGATGCCATCCAGCTTGCCGCCGAGGTGATGCAAAAGGACCGTGGCGGCGAACAGGCCTATCCCTTTCTGCGCCAGGCGATCGCCGTGTCCGTCGTCGACGGCGAGCCCAGCATTTCCCAACATCATGTGCTGCGCTTTCTTGCCGACCTGCTGGGCGTCATCCCCTCCTTGTTCGCCACTCTCTATGCCGAACAGGCAGGGCGACCCTACGCCGTGCCCGAGGACCCCAGTCGCCGCGATTACTGGCTGACCAAGGAACAACAGCGCCAGCAGGAAGAGGCACGACAACACGAGCAAGATGAGAGACGCCGCGAGCAGGAAGCGCGTGAGCGACAGGAACAGGAGCTTCGCCGGCAGCGTGAGCGACGCGAACAGGAAGCCCGCGAGCGCGAAAGACAGCGCCAGGAGAATGCTCGCCAAGAAAGGGCTCATCGGGAAAGAGCGCAGCAGGAAAGAGCGAGGCAGGACCAGGCTCGAGAGGAACGGGCTCGGCAAGAACGGCAACGCCAGGAAAAAGCTCGCCAGGAGCGTAGCAACGCGGGCCAGAACCGACGCTGGCAGCAGGCGCCACCCAACGATGCGCGCGCCCATCGCGCCCTGGCGGTGCTTGGCTTGCCTCCCGGGGCTAGCCGCGGCGAGATTCGCAAGGCCTATCGCCGCATGGCCCAGACCCACCATCCCGACCGTTTCTTCGCCGAGGGCGAGGCACGCATGGCAACGGCCTCTCAGCGTTTCCAGCGGATCAAGAACGCCTATGAATATCTAATGCGAGCTAGCTGAGCATGCGGGATCTCTATCAGCGACTGGGACTGCCCAATGATGCCAACGATAAGGACATCCAGCGGGCTATCGAGGCCTGCCATCACAACGCCCTCAAGGCCGATGCCAGAATAGTGCTGGGCGATCCCGAGCGGCGTGAAGAATACGATGCCCTGCACGGCACCCTGCGCGATATCGGCCTGCTGCGGGCAAGACTCGGTCTGACCCACGGCCCCTTCTGGCAGGACAATACCGCCAACGACTTCTCGCTGCCGCCGGACAACACCGGCGCACGTCACGACCTGCTGATCGCACGGGTCGAGCGCGCCGTCGGCTTGCACAACGGCTGGCGGAAGTGGCGCGCCCCCTGGCTGCTGGCGGCGCTGCTTATCGGGGCCACGGTACTCGGTGCGGCAGCAGGAGCAGCGCTTTACCATTACTGGCTTGTCTAAACGGGCACCACCGCCAACCGTTCACCTCGCCAGTAGCCTCTGAACCGCCCTCGCTATTCTCGCACTCCCCTCATTGAGCCGTTTTAGCCTGCTCCGGGTGTCCCCTGATCACGCCTGGCCCCCGGCGGTGCGGCACGCCCAGCCTCGCCCGGTGAACGACCCAGCACATCCCGCCCTGAATCCTCGCTCGTGCTCTCCGCTTCTGGTTCCGGCGCCTCCTCATCCAGCGCCTCGCCGCCGCGACCTTCCATCTGCACGCTCAAACGCGGCATCGCAAGATCCAGACCATCCTCTTCCAGGCGCTGCTTGAAGCGCAGGTTGAAGGCGCGCGCCACGTCCCATTGCATGACCGGCGCCGTGCGCATGCGCATGCGCAGCACCGCGGCTCCCTCCTCGAAGCGCTCGATGCCCTGCATCTCAAGCGCCGACCAGATGTGATGGCGCATCAGGGGGTCATGGCGAAGATCGTCGGCGACTTCCCGCACCAGCGTAATGCCATCATCGATCTTCATCTCATGGGGAATGCGCAGGCGCATCAAGGCGATGCCGAATTGGCGCGACATGTTGTGGATCGATTTGATCTGGCTGAAGGTGATGGTGTGGACGATGCCATCGAGATCGCGCAGACGCACGGTGCGCAGGGTCAGCCCCTCGACGGTGCCCAGATGACCGCCCAGATCGACGAAGTCATCGATGGCCAGCGAATCCTCGATCAGGATGAAGATCCCCGTGATCAGGTCCTGCACCAGCGTCTGGGCGCCGAAGCCGATCGCCAGGCCGATCACACCGGCACCTGCCAGCAGCGGCGTGACGTTAACCCCCAGGTTGGCCAGGGCAACGATCGAAGCGATCACCACGATGGTCGCGAAGATCACGTTGCGGATCAGCGGCGTGATGGTCTGAGCCCTGGCGCTGTTGACGCGCCGCCCTCGGGAGCGGGCCGAGCTCGACAACGCCCGCTGGATAGCGGTATCGGCGAAGATCCAGGCCAGCCAGGCGACCAGTAAGGTGAAACCGATGCTGATCAACGCCTGGCCGATACGCGCGCCGGCCGCCTCCTGGCCGACACCCAGCAGCGAACCGCCCCATACTCGCATCGATAGCTCGGCAAAGGTCGCCCAGCACAGCATGTGCGCCAGGGCATACCCAAAGCGCTCAAGGCGGCGTCGATACTGGGAGACCCGTCTGCGCCCTTCGAGCGTCGCGCCGTAACGGCGCAGCAGGCCGTTGATCACCAGCGTCAGGATCAGCAGCGCCGCGGTGCCGATGGCCCGGGGCAAGGCACCGCCAGCATTGCCGACGGTGACCACCAGCGCCACCAGCGAGACCCCCACCAGCAGCAGGGCGGGGACATGCCACAAACCGCCGAGTACTCGCACCACGTAATTGATCGTGCTTTGCGCCTTGCGCTGCGAATATGGGCGGTTGCGGATCAGGTGCTTGATCGGCTGTTTGAAGCGCAGAATGAAGATACCGCTCATCATCGCCGCCAGCAGGTTAGTGACGATCGACAGGAAACCCGCCAGATCGCTGCCCAACTGGGCGATCAGCTGCGGGGAGTCCAGCGCGTCACCCAGCGCCATCAATGCACCGATCAGGAACAGTCGCCGCAAGGCCCGAGTTCGCAGGAAGCGCACGGCGATATAACGATGCCCGCGGGTAAAGGCCGAGAACACCACCTCGCAGGCCGACGCCAGCAGCCGTCCGCACAGCGACACATAGGCGGTGACCAGCGCCAGGCTTACCGCGGCATTGGGTTCCACGAACTGTGACAGTGCCAGCATGATGGCAAAGGCCACCGCCCAGGGCAGCAGACGGCGCAGGAAATGCACGCCAAGCAGCCATGCCCGAGGTTCGCGCGGCAGTTCTAGCGGCACGCCGACGCGGCGCACCACCAGACGGGCAAGCGCCATCAGTAGCAGCAGCAGCCCGACCCACACCGACAGCATCACTGCGGCTTCAACGGCCAGGCGCAGCAACGCCGCATTGCCGGCGTTACTGGCAAGCTCTCCGACATCCTGCCAGGCCTGAATCAGTCGCTGCTGCCACAGGTCAAGCGGCGACTGTCCATCATCGGTCTGCTCCCCCAGTTCGTTAAAGGTATCCGCCAGGGCGCCCAGCAACCCCTGAGGCCCGGCATCAGGACTGCCACCATCGACCTGAGCGGTGCTGTCGCGCAGCGCCTTCAGCTCTTCCAACAGCGCGCCCCGCCGCTCCGCGTTGTCGAGCGTCGCGATCACAGTATCCAAGGACTCCACCACCGCCTTGGGATCCGGCTGGCTGCTGGATGAGTCACCAGCAAGTCCCGTGAGCCCCAGGCCCGGCGCCTGTGCCTGCGCCATCGATGGCAACAGCAGCATGGTCAACAGGGTCAGCAGCCCCCAGATCAACCGGTGGCTGACAAGCGAAGAACGTGGAGCAGGCTCGTGCATGAAGACTCCCGACGTGGCTGGTCGTAAAAAAAGGTAGAGAAAAGAAAGCAGGCCTGTCATCAACAAGACCCGTGGTGCCCGGTCGTCAGGGTAAAGGAATGCCCGCGCCGAGGCACCCTGTCACTGCCTACCGACAAGCACCACCGCCCCTGGTGGGTCGCCGGCCGAGGTATGATAGGCTTGCGGTGCCAATTCAGGCTTACGGGAGTGTGGCATGGATCCGCAATCGCCCCCTGTTACCACTACCGGGGAAGGCAACCTCCGCCGTGTCGGCGTCGAGATAGAATTTGCCTGCGTCTCGCCAGCTGCGGCAGCGAGTCTGGTGGCCGAGCAGTTTGGCGGTCAGGTCATCGCACTCAGCCCACATCGCTGGCGAGTGGAAGGCACCCGTTGGGGGGAGTTCACCATCGAGCTCGATGCCAAGATGGTGCATCCGGACGACAAGGTAACCGCCGCCCAACCGAGCAGCGACGACGAATGGGCCCGCCAGCGGCATCAGTGGCATATCGAGCTACACACGCGCTCTCGTGAGCTGCTGGGCGACGTAGTGGCCGGCCTGGTGCCCACCGAGATCGTCTGTCCACCGGTGCCCTGGAATGAACTCGGCGAGCTCGATGCGCTTTTCGACGCGTTGCGCCGCCATGGCGCCAAGGGCACCGACGATAGCCTGCTATACGGCTTCGGGCTGCACCTCAACCCCGAGGTGCCGGGCACCGATATCGACAGCTTGCTTGCTCACCTGCGTGCCTACCTGCTACTGGCACCCTGGCTGCGCGACCAGATCGACATCGACATCACCCGCGAAGTGCTGCCCCACGCCAACCCCTTCCCCAAGGCCTATGCCCTCAAGGTGCTCGACCCGGACTATGCGCCGGATCTCGACACCCTGATTGCTGACTACCTGCACGACAACCCGACCCGCAACCGCGAGCTCGATTTCTTGCCGCTGTTCGCCTGGCTGCGACCGGACCACCCCAATGCCCTGCTCAAGAACGAGCTGGTCAAGCCGCGGCCGACCTTCCACTACCGCCTGCCCAACGCCCACCTCTCGGCCAGGGACTGGGGCTCGGTGGTGGAGTGGAACCGCTGGCTGACGGTGGAGCGCCTCGCCGCCGACCCCGAGCGGCTCGTCGAGCGCGCCAATGACTTCCTCACCCATCATGCCCGCTCGCCCATGTCACGCTGGCTCGATAAGCTCAGGCACTGGATGAAGGACGAATGACCCGACCACTGATCGGCATCACCACCTCGGACCGCAAGAGCCGCCTCGCCTGGTTCTTCGACTGGCTGGCGGTCTGGCGCCACGGCGGTCGCCCGCTGAGGCTATCGCCGTCGCGCCCGGTGCCGGAAACACTCGACGGCCTGATCATCGGCGGCGGCGATGACATCGAGGCGCACCTGTACGGCGGCGAAGTACGGTTCGACGTCCGCGTTGACCCCGAACGTGACGCCCTGGAGCTCGACCTGCTGGAGCGTTTCATCCCCAGCCGCTGCCCGGTGCTCGGCATCTGCCGCGGCGCCCAGCTGATCAACGTCTATATGGGCGGCACCCTGGACAGCGACATCTACACCACCTACGAGGGGCTTAAGCGCCGGCGTACCGTGCTGCCGCGCAAGACCGTCGACATCGTCGCCGACAGCCGGCTGCACCGCATCCTTGGCGTCAGCTGGTGTCGCATCAACAGCCTCCACCACCAGGCGGTACAGGATGCCGGGCGCGGCATCGAGATCGTCGCCCGGGATCGGGACGGCCTGGTACAGGGCATCGAATCCCGGGAGCACGACTTCCTGATCGGCGTGCAGTGGCACCCAGAATGGCTGATCTTCAACCGCCCCCAGCAGCGCCTGATCCGGGCGCTGGTCGACGCTGCCGCCTGACCGCTCGCCGGGCGTATTCCAAGGTGCTGTCTAAAGGCTCTTTCTACACACCCTTTCTACACGTTCTTTATGTACGGACTTACAGGAAGGACTTACAGAAAGAATATTAAGGAATATCCGCCGAAACGACGACGGCCATCCCGGAATCACCGGGATGGCCGTCGTTTGATTGAGCGCTCGCAGACGCTCATGATTCGCCAACCATGGCTAGCGCTTGGGCGAGCCAGGCTGGTCGCTGATTTAGGCGTTAGCTTTCCAGGCGCGCGTCCAGCGTGATCTCGGCATTGAACAGCTTGGAGACCGGGCACCCTTCCTTGGCCTTGTTCGCCGCCTCTTCGAAGGTGGCCTGATCGGCACCGGGGATCTTCGCCACGCAGCTCAGGTGCACGGCGGGGATGCTGAAGCCGCTGTCATCTTGCTCGAGGCTCACGGTGGCTTCGGTCTTGATGCTCTCGGGTTCGAGACCGGCCTCACCGAGAATCATCGACAGCGCCATGGAGAAGCAGCTGGAATGGGCGGCGCCGATTAGTTCCTCGGGGTTGGTGCCTGCCTGGCCTTCGAAGCGATGCTTGAAGCCGTAAGGGTTGGACGAAAGCGCACCGCTTTCGGTCGACACCGTGCCCTTGCCCTGTTTCAGGCTACCTTGCCATTCTGCAGAACCTTTCTTCTTGATACTCATACTGTCTCCTTAGTACGGATCGTGCTGCTCGTGAAGGTACTAACTAACGTGACTAACTAACTTGACTAACTAAAGCTACTACTCAATCTACTACTCAAGCTACTACTAAAGGCACTCACTTAAGGTACCCAATCAAGATGCTAAATTAGTCACTCATATAAGGTACTAACATAGGTGTTCTTACCCTAGAGCGTCCATCGCCGCCTGGTAGTCGGGCTCGTCCTTCAGCTCGCCGACCAGTTGGCTATGGATAACCTGATCCTGCTCATCGACGACCACTACCGCCCTCGCGGTCAGCCCGGTCATCGGCCCGCTTGAGAGCGCCACGCCATAGGCTTGATGGAAGTCAGGATGACGGAACGTCGAGAGCGTCTCGACGTTGTCCAGGCCCTCGGCGCCACAGAAGCGCTTGGCGGCGAACGGCAGATCCGCCGAGACCACCAGCACCACGGTGTTGTCGAGCTGCGAGGCATACTCGTTGAACTTGCGCGTCGAGGTAGCGCAGGTCGGCGTATCGACGCTCGGGATGATGTTCAGCACCTTGCGCTTGCCGGCGTAGTTGGCAAGGGTCACGTCCTCAAGGGCCTGATTGGTCAGGGTGAAAGCCGGGGCCGACTGGCCGCTCTGGGGAAGGTCACCGTCGACCTCGACGGGGATACCGGCACGGGTGATCTGCGTCATGTCACCTCCTGTGGAGTCAGGCCGTCAGAATGAAGGCCCATAAAACGTCATCTACTACCATCAATGGCGATGATGGCGCCGCTAATCAAGTGCCATCTTTCAAGTGCCATCTTTCAAGTGCTGTGTTTCAAGTGCTGTGTTTCAAGTGCGAGGCTCGCCCGCCTTCATCAATGCAGCCAGCTTGCTTGCCAGCGCCTCGCCACCCAGCGCTGTCATGGCGGCGGCATTGCGCTCGGGAATGGCTTCGGGGTCGGGATAATGGGTCAGGGCTTCGGCGATGGCGTCTTCGCGCAGCAGGTGCAGCATCGGCCAGGGCGAGCGATTGGTGTAATTGGCGGGATCGTCTTCCTCGACGCCATCGAAGCAATAGTCCGGGTGAAAACTCGCCAACTGGTAGACGCCCTCGTAGCCCTGTTCCTCGAATAGCGCCTCGGCAACGCCTAGCAGATCCAGATAGTCGTCGAAGTCGTTTACCCCATCGCTCAATACCAGCAGCGTGGTGGCAAGGGTGGCGTCCTCGTCGAGTCGCTGGCACTCAGCCAGCAGCGCACCCAGGGTCTCGTTCCAATCATGGGCCGACACCGCCACGTAGCGAATGGTATCGCGCTTCACCTCGCGGCCGGCGAAAGGGCATAGGTTGTGGCCTACTACCATGGCCTCGACCCAAGCGCGGGAGGCGGCGATGGCCTGATCGGCAAGGGCACGGTTGGCAAGCGCATGCTCACCGATAACGGTAGTGGACGATAAAGAAGCGGAGGTCATCGGCGGCTCGTCGGCAGGAGAATGTCAGGAAAATGTGAAGAGCCACATTGTAGCCGATCGGCTCTCTTCGAGCGTGGCCCATCATGAATGGCGCCTGTCGCAATACGGCGAGACACAGCGCCTGTTCAAGCTCAAGTCTGACCGCTGCCAGACCTGCGCCCTCGCCGCGATGCCAGGCGGTCGGCCAGTCGCGTGGGTTCGGGAAGCTTGGTGCGTCCCAGGCAAGCCAGCGTCCACTCGACGGCCGATGCCAGCGACAGCCGATGCCCCGGCGACACATACACCGGTTTGACGTTCAGGCGCGAGCGCAGTACTGCGCCGATGACCTCATCGCCATCCAACAGCGGCGTCCAGTCGCCACGCCTGTCGGGCACCTCGCCATGGCGGCCACAGAGTCGCTTCTTGGCGATACCCAGGGTGGGTAGATCAAGCCACAGGCCCAGATGGGCGGCGATACCGAGCCGTCGCGGGTGGGCAATCCCCTGGCCGTCTACCATCACCAGATCAGGGCGGCTTGAAAGTCGGGAGAACGCAGCCAGTGCCGCCGGCACTTCACGAAAGGCCAGTAGCCCCGGCACATAGGGAAAGCGCGTGGGCTCGCGATGCACGACCTCTTCGAGCACCGCAAGCCCCGGCCAGGCCAACACGACGACGGCGGCGCGAGTGATCGCACCGCCGTCCTCGAAACCGATGTCCACACCGGCAATACGCTCTACCTCTGGCCGATGGCCCTCGCGGGGTAACCGGTCGGCCGCTTCAAGTCGAGACGCCAGGCGCTTCTGCAGCGCGATGGCCTCACGAGGTTCCAGCGCCCAATCGTGGAGGTCCGCCGTCAGAGGCCAGCACCGTGTAGAAACATCATCTGAATTAATCGCAGAAACCCCAGCCCTCGAGCAGCATGCGTATCTTCTCGACCCGCGCACGGTTTTTGCCAAGATCGGTCACGCCGAGACGCGAGGCACTCCGCACATGACAGACGCCCTCTTCATCCGACCAGAAGAATTCCAGATCGTCGATGAACCCCAGCGGTGAGTGACATTCGGCATGCAGATAAGTGTCGGTAACCGTGATGACCTCGGCCTGCTCACAGCCGGCAAGCGCCGTCTGCAGGCGCTTCATCAACTGTGCCGTCGTCCGGTCGCCCGGTTCCAACGGCGCGATATAGTGAGCCTTATCTTCCGCCTGGCTCGAAACGCTGCTGTGGCGCTCATCACAGTTGGCGAGACGACCCTCATGGATACCCAAGTTGGCGGGCCGCTTGCTGGTTAGCGGATTGGTCATCATAGGCTGCATCCTTCGGTTCTGATCGCGTGTTATGTGGTTGTTGTTCGCTCGTGACTCATGTCCAGCGGATCAGGCCTGTGCTGGTCACCCCTGCTCTTCCGTGAGTCGACGGATGAGTAAAACGTCATGATCTGTGGAGTGTTCACTGCCATGCACAGGCTGGGGTAGCAAAATCTGCGCTCTTGGCAACTAGCCTTTAGTCAAGTTCACATTCCTCGCCCTTGCAAGTTGCCACAGGGCCCCATTTCCCCAAGCGCTGAACGCTGAATCCACGAACACCAATTCGCAACGGCCCCTGCAGCGGTTTCCCCATTGGCAGTATGATGGTGCCCAGCCATTCATGGACGATGCGGAGCCCGCCTTGAAGCTGATTCACACCTCGGACTGGCACCTCGGCCAGACCTTTCACGGCCAGGAGCGCCACGTCGAGCACCGGGCTTTTCTCACCTGGCTGCTCGAGACGCTGGAGGCCCGCCAGGCGGATGCCCTACTGGTTGCCGGTGACCTGTTCGATGTGGTCAATCCCTCGCTGAAAGCTCAGGAGCTGCTTTACGACTTCATCGTCGAAGCACACCGGCGTCTGCCCCGGCTTGATATCGTGCTGATCGCCGGCAACCACGACAGCGGTAATCGGGTCGAGCTGCCCGCCCCGCTGATGCGTCGCCTCAACACTCATGCCCTGGGCCGCGTGCACTGGCAAGACGACGGCCAGCTCGATGCCGAGCGCCTGCTCGTTCCTCTCACCGATGCCGCAGGCGAAACCCGCGCCTGGTGCCTGGCGCTGCCCTTCCTGCGCCCTGCCGAGGTCACCGGCCGCACGGGCCTGACGGCGAACGAGGGCGAGCGAAAGGACGCCAATGGTGCCGCACGCAATGACGAGAACCGCAATGACTACGTGGCGGGCATCAGCGCCGTCCATGAACAGCTGATCGCTGCCGCACGCGACAAGCGCCAGCCGGATCAGGCCCTGGTCGCCATGAGCCATGCCCACCTGCGCGGCGCGGCCGTGTCCGAGGGCAGCGAGCGGCCGATCGTGATCGGTGGCGAAGAGTCACTTTCAGCCAGCCTCTTTCCCGACGATATCGCCTATGTGGCACTGGGCCATCTGCATCGGCCCCAGCAGGTCGGCGAAGCGCGCATCCGCTATAGCGGGAGTCCCATTCCGCTCGACTTCAGCGAAGTCGACTACCCCCACCAGGTGGTCGAAGTCGTTCTCGCAGGCGAGACCCTCGCCGCTACCGAAACGCTGCTGATTCCCCGCAGCGTTGAGCTCAAGCGCCTGGGCCCCGCCGACCTTGAAAGCGTGCTCGCCGAGCTCGAGGCCCTGGATGACGACCCTGACCTCGCCACTGAGCGCTGGCCGTGGCTCGAGCTGCGTATCGACCTCGATGGCCCACAACCCGATTTACGCGGCCGGGTCGATGCCGCCCTGGAAGGTCGCGCACTGCGCCTGCTGCGCATCCATACCCGCTACCCCAAGGCAGGCGGCGAGGCGGCCGGCTCGCGCCGCGACACGCTGGATAGCCTGGGGCCCCAGGCGTTATTCGCTCGCGCCTGGGAAGAAGAGTACGGCGAACCCGCCGATGAGCAGGTAAAACGCGACTTCGCGCTGCTGATGCAGGATGTGATGGACGCGGAGGCCGACACATGAAGATTCTCGCCATCCGCCTCGAAAATCTCGCCTCGCTGGCCGGCAGCCAGGAGCTCGACTTCACCGCCGCGCCCCTCAGGGACGCCGGCCTGTTCGCCATCACCGGCCCCACCGGCGCGGGCAAGAGCACCCTGCTCGACGCCCTGTGTCTGGCCCTTTATGGCAACACCCCGCGGCTGCGCGGCGCCCGCCAGGATCAGGCCCGGGTGCCGGACAGCGGCGACACCGATGTGACCAGCTTCGACCCCCGCACCCTGCTGCGGCGCGGCACCAGCCAGGGCCATGCCGAGGTCGACTTTCTTGGCCGCGATGGTCGACGCTACCGCGCCCGCTGGGCGGTTCGCCGTGCCCGCGGCAAGCCCAATGGCCGCCTGCAAGGCGCAGAGCAATCGCTTACTGACCTCGACGACGACCGCCTGCTGACCGCCCAGAAAAATGAATTCAAGGACCTGCTGCCGGAACGTCTGGGGCTCAATTTCGACCAGTTCACTCGCGCCGTCATGCTCGCCCAAAGCGAGTTCGCCGCCTTCCTCAAGGCCGACGACAATGCCAGAAGCGAGCTACTCGAAAAGCTAACCGATACCGCCGAGTACTCACAGCTTTCCATCGCCGCCTTCCAGCGCGCCAAGGCCGCTAATCAAACCGTCGCCGAACTGAACACCCACCTCGCCGACGACCTACCCGCCGAACCTGACGCCCGCGCCGAGCTGGAACGCAGCGTGGATGCCGCCGAACGCGAACTGGATGCAAGGCTGCAAGAAGCCAAACGGCTGGAGGCCCGCCAGCAATGGCATAGCGCCGATGAGCGGCTGAACGCGGCCTACCGGGAAGGCCGCCAGCAACAGCAAGAGGCCGTAAGCCGCTGGCAGGCGCTCGCCCCCGCTCGCGCCGACCAGGCATGGCGACGCCTGATCGCCCCGAAGCGCCACCGGCTTGCCCGCCAGGCCGAACTGCCCGGCGAGATCGACCGGCTCGAAAAGGCCCTTGCCAGCACACGAAAGGCACAGGCAGACGCCCAAGCGGCGCAACAAAGCGCCACTCAGGAGCACGCCCAGGCCCAGCAAGCACTGACGGCGGCCAGCCAGGCACGCAAGGACGCCGAGCCATTACTGCGCCAGGCCCGGGAGCTGGCCCAGCGACGCGACAGCCTGAACCAGCGGCTGGCGGATATTGAGACGAGTCACGAGCAGTACCGGCGTAAGGCGAATCAGACCGATGAGGCCCGCCGCAAGGCCGAGGCCCAGCAGCAGGAGCACCGGCACCGTCGCGACGAATGGCAGGCAAAGCTACGAGAGCTGATGGGCGAGCACAGCCAGCTAAGCGACGCCCGCCAGGCGGCCCAGCAGGCCCACGACCAGGCCGCCAAGCGCCAGCTTTCATTGAGCACACTGCACAGCCGCTGGCAGGAATACTTGCAAGCCCTTGATGCCCGGCAATCGCTGGTAAAGCGCTTGGAGAGTGACGAGGGGCGCAAGGCCCAGCTCATGGAAAAGGGCAAGGCCGCGCGGCAACGGCTCGATGAACGACACCAGCATTACAGCAGCGTGCAGGCCTTTATCGAACGCAGCCGCGCCGTGCGTAGCGAGAGCGTGATCAAGCTGCGCGAGAGCCTTAAGGAAAACACGCCCTGCCCGGTATGCGGCGGCCAGGATCACCCCTGGCGTCACCAGCCGCCGGCAACCCCCGAAGCCGCGCAGCTTGCCGCCCAGCAGGCCGACGAGGAGCGCCAACTCAACGAGGCGCAGAGCGACTGGGAACAGGCCCAGCAGGCCCGCGATGAATTGCTGGGCCAATATCGCGCCCTGGAAAGCTCCCTCGAGCAGCAGCGCCGCGATCTTCAGGCCGTCGAGCAGCGCCTGACCGGTGCACAAAAGGCCCTCGCCGAACAGCCCCTAAGCGCCGAGCTCGAGGCCATTGATGCCGACGAGCGCGAGACCTGGCTGAACCAGCAGCGCCAACAAAACGACAGCGCCCGCCAGCACCATGAACAGGCACTAGAGGCACTGACGCGCGCCGAAACCGAACTGGCACCGCTTCAGGAAGCATTACGACAGGACGAGCTAACCCTGACGCAGTTGGACACACAACGGAAAAGCGTCGAAACGGAGCTTCAGGCACTCTCCGAACGACTGCCGCCCCTCAAGCAAGAGCGCGACGAGGTTGCCCGCGAACTCAACCAACGGCTCGGCGAACATGACAGCGCCGATGCCTGGCAGCAACAGCTGGATAACCGGCAAGCCAACACCCAACAGGCACTGAATAGCGCCCTGGTAGCCCTGCATGAGGCAGAGCGCCGCCAGGGCGAGCTGACGCAGCAAGAGCGCCACGAAGCCACCCAGCTAAAACGCCTTGAAGAAGAACGCGAGCCCCTGGAGCGAGAGCTTCAGGAATGGCGCCAGGCAAACCCAGAGCTGGATGATGACACCCTCGCCCGCTTGCTGGCGCAGCCCGAGGACGACGCCAGCCGCCAGGAGCGGGACATCCGCGAGGCAGAACAAGCCCTTCAGCGCAGCGATGCCAGCCTGAACGAGCGCCGCCAGGCGCTGCTGGAGCATCGTCGCGGGCAAGCGCTTCTCGATGAAGCCGGCGACCAAGACAGTGACGCCATGAGCGATGAGCGTCCCGACAATGGCCTGGTGAGCGACGATCTTGTTAACCATGACCTGGTGCACAATGACCGGGTAGACAGTGCCCTGCTGAGTGACGACACGGCAACGGAAATTCAGCGGCGCAAGGCAAGACTTGCCGAAGAGCTCGCCGAGCTAACGCCCAAGCGAGAGGCCGCACAGCAGAACCGGGATGACGCCGTGCACGCCCTGCGTGACGACGACCGCCGCCGCGCCCGCCAGCAGGCGGCTCAGGCCGAGCTCGACGCCGCCCGGGCCGAGCAGCAACGCTGGGGCCGCATCAGCGCCCTGATCGGGTCCGCCGACGGCAAGGCGTTCCGGCGTATTGCACAGGCCTACAACCTCGAGCTGCTCCTCGACCACGCCAATGCCCACCTCAACAACCTCGCGCCCCGCTATCGGCTACGCCGGGGTGGCAGCCCGCTCGGGCTGCTGGTCGAGGATCACGACATGGCCGACGAGCAGCGCTCGGTGCATTCATTATCCGGCGGCGAGACCTTCCTGGTATCGCTGGCCCTCGCCCTCGGGCTCGCCTCGATGGCCTCCGGCGAGCTCGCCATCGAATCGCTGTTCATCGACGAAGGCTTCGGCAGCCTCGACCCTCAGTCCCTGGCGCTCGCCATGGAAGCGCTGGATGGCCTGCAGGCGCAGGGCCGACGGGTCGGCGTGATCTCGCATATTCAGGAAATGCACGAACGTATCCCCGTACAGATCCAGGTCAATCCGCTGGGTAACGGCGCCAGCCGACTGACGCTGGTGGGAGACTGAGCAAACCCAAGAGTGAGCTATCACATACGGGTTACGCTCCCATATTGCCACGAGAGCGCCGAACACAAGCGTGCGCATGGCGAGCCGACCAACAACGTTGACAGGCACCGCAAGCCAGCCGCCACAAACAAAAAAGCTATCAGGAGCAACGGATGTCACAGGCCCCAGACACGGCGACAAAGAGCATACTGATCACCGGGTGCTCGAGCGGCATCGGCCACGCCGCGGCGCATGCTCTAGCGGCGCGGGGCTGGCGTGTATTCGCCACGGCGCGTGCCGAGGCCGACGTTAAGCGGCTGGAAGAGGAAGGGCTGGAGGCGTTAGTGCTGGATCTGGATAGCAGCGACTCGATTCAGGCCGCAGTGGAAGCGATAAAAGAGCGTACCGGCGGGCAACTGACGGCGCTGTTCAACAACGGCGCCTACGGCCAGCCCGGCGCCGTGGAAGACCTGAGCCGAAACGCGCTGCGCGAACAGCTCGAGACCAACCTGCTCGGCACCCACGAGCTCACCACCCTCGTGCTACCGATGATGCGCGCCCAAGGGCACGGTCGCATCGTGCAGAACAGCTCGGTACTCGGCATTGCCGCCCTGCCCTACCGTGGCGCCTACGTATGTTCCAAGTTCGCCCTTGAAGGCCTCACCGACACCCTGCGCATGGAGCTCAAGGGCAGCGGCATTCATATCAGCTTGATCGAGCCCGGCCCTATCACCAGCCGGTTTCGCGAGAATGCCTACCGCGCCTTCCAGACGCATATCGATACCGCCCACAGCGCCCATGCCAACACCTACCAGAAGGTAGAAGCGCGGCTCGCCGGAAGCGACAGTGGCGGCGCCTTCACCCTCGGCCCCGAAGCCGTGGTGAAAAAGCTGATCCACGCGCTGGAAAGCCCACGCCCGAGACCCCGCTACGCAGTAACGGTGCCCACGCACCTGTTCGCGGTGCTAAAGCGAATACTGAGCACCCGCGGCATGGACCGGGTGCTGCTGCGTTCCACCAAGAGTGAGCGGGAGTAAATTCAGGTACTCATTCAGGGACTCACGCAGGTACTGACTCAGGTACTCACTCAGGGACTCACTCAGGGACTAAGGCCAGCATCCGACTTATTGCTTGGAGGATGAAACTCTCAGTGCAGCAGTACCGGCGGTCCAAGCCCCTTCAATAGCGTTAAGCGTTGAGTCCGAGACCGCCGGCACTTAACTCCCTTACTAAATTTTTCCTTTTTTCTTCAGATTTTTAAGCTGCCTTTTAGCAAGGCCACCATAACACCATGACAAGACCAAAAAATATAGTAGCGAAAAAAACATGAACAGCACAAGGACAATCAAAAAATTCATGCTTTTAAAAATCGCATATATGTATAAAAGACCATCAAAACCGGCCACTGCCAAGACAACTACTATTGAAGAAGCTATAGATAAACCCCAGCAGGAAAACAAGGACAGCCATACTAACCTTGACTTCTCCCGCTTGCTCGGTATTCGTTTATTATCTTCTACATGTCGGGTCCCTGATGATCGAATCGCCTATAGAAGTTATCCTCTGCT
>CETM01054933.1_pt1 | contig 16574 bp, 18 predicted proteins | sample 361451 | NCBI WGS metagenome assembly CETM01 (sample SAMEA2622690, study PRJEB7988) | marine metagenome | isolation source: saline water (ENVO:00002010), including
AGGCGCGGGTCGCGCAACCCGGCCAGCCGGCATACGGCCAGCGCGCCCAAGGCGCTGCCGCTAAGGTAGCCCAGCGCCAGCAGCGGTCCCAGCACAAGGGCCAGATGACTTGGCGACATGTGGGTCCTCCTGAAGGTCGCGGTCAGTCATGATTCTGCCCGCGGACTCACGTACAATCGAGCGCCGGCAATTCTTACAGACCGACAGGTGGGGGATGCATTGATGGATTGCGTGCTGATCGAGGCGCTCGAAGTAGACACCGTGATCGGAGTCTACGACTGGGAGCGCGACATACTCCAGCGCCTGGTCCTCGACCTGGAGCTGGCTACCGACATTCGCCCTGCCGCGGCCGATGACGATATCGCCAAGACACTCGACTATGCGGCCATCAGCGAGCGCATCGCGACCTTCGCCGGCGAGCATGGCTTCGCCCTGGTGGAGACCTTTGCCGAGCGCCTGGCCGCCACCCTGCGGGAAGAATTCGACATCGCCTGGCTGACCCTCACGGTGCGCAAGCCCGGCGCCGTGGCCAATGCCAGCGCCGTTGGCGTGCGCATCACCCGGGGCGAGGCGTCATGAACCGCGTTACGGTCAGTATCGGCAGCAATATCGAGCGCGAGCAGCATGTCCGGGTCTGCCTCGACGCCCTTCACGCCTCCTTCGGTGAGCTTGCCGTGTCGCGGGTCTTCGAAAGCGAGCCGGTGGGTTTCGAAGACGGGCGCAACTTCTACAACCTGGTGGCGGCCTTTGACAGCAACGCCTCGGTGGGCGAGCTGCAGGCCTGGTGCAAGCGCCTGGAATTCGCCAATGGCCGAGTGAAGAACAGCGCCAAGTTCAGCCCACGCACCCTCGATATCGACCTGCTGACGGTGGGCACACTCACCGGCGAGCATGACGGCATCGAACTGCCTCGCGACGAAATCACCGAGCATGCCTTCGTTCTCAAGCCGCTGGCCGAACTGCTGCCCGAGGCCACCCACCCGCTCAACGGCGAGCGCTATGACCGCCTGTGGCAAGCCTTCGATGCCGGCGACCAGCGCCTGTGGCCGGTGGATTTCCACTGGCGACAGCAGTGGATCTCCCGCGCCGACGACTGACCCCTTATCTCGGCCTGCCACGAGCGCGGCCTCACCCGCCGCCCTCTCACTTCCCTTGCCTTTATCCAGGGGCTGCCCCCAGCCCCCGGTCAGGTACCGGCGGCCAGCACCTCGGCGACCGCCGCCTGGCGCCGCCGATCGAGCTCCTCGCCCAACGCCTTGCCCTTGAAGCCTTCCTCGAGCAACACCTTGGGTGCAATCGCCTGGGCTGCCCGATAGGCCGCGCCCAGCGTGCGGGCGAGCCTGGGCGCGTCCAGCGCCAACAAGGCCAACTGGGGAGCCAGACGCTCGCCGCGCCGCCAGGCATCGATACTGTCATACCAGCCCAGCACCCGGCGCGCAGTGAGCGGGGCGGCCTCACTGTCCAGGCGCAGCGCTCGGGTGCGGGCAGCCTGGCGTGCCAGGTCAGCGTAGGCCTTGGGCAACTTGAGCCGCTCGGCGAGCGCGGCCCTGGCATCGTCGTCGAGGTGCTCGAGGAGCCGCGCCCAGCGCCAGCGGCGCCGGCCGACCGTCATGCTGTCAGCATCACCTTCGGCCTCGGTCGTCCCATCAGCCTGTGGCGACGGCAGGCAATGCAGCCGCTCCAGGGCGGCGGCCATTGCCTCACGGTCTTCGACCAGCTCCGGCATCAGCACCGCCAGTGCCCCGCAGTCATCGAGGGACGTGAAGTAGGCCTCGGGGGATGGCTCGCCCAGCGCCTTTTCGGTTTCGGTCCAGACCCGCTCGGCAACCAAGTGGCCAAGCTCACCGCTATGGGCGAGTTCGCGCATCAGCGCCAGTGTATCCTCGGCGATCTCGAAGCCTAGACCCCGATAGCGGGCCAGAAAACGGGCAGTGCGCAGCACCCTCAGCGGGTCCTCGACGAAGGCCGGCGAGACGTGACGCAGCCGCCTGGCGGCGAGGTCCCGCTGGCCGTGATAAGGATCAACCAGGGTGCCGTCGGCCGACTCGGCCATGGCGTTGATGGTCAGATCGCGCCGCGCCAGATCCTCCTCGAGACTGACATCGGGGCTCGCGTGCACCACGAAGCCGGTATAGCCGTGGCCGCGCTTGCGCTCGGTGCGCGCCAGCGCGTATTCCTCGTGGGTGACGGGGTGCAGGAAGACCGGAAAGTCGCGCCCCACTGGCGTGAAACCGCGCCGGGTCATGTCCTCGACACTTGCGCCCACTACCACCCAATCATGGTCATAGACCGGCCACCCCAGGCGCTCATCGCGCACCGCTCCCCCCACGCAATAGACCTCTAGACCGTCAAGGAAACGATCGTCGCTCATGCCGGCGCCGTGGCCACGCGGGTGGGATGCTGGGCGGCCCAGGCGGTAAAGCCGCCGTCCAGGCTGTAGACCTGGGAATAGCCCTGACCGGCGAGCCAGGTAGCCGCCTGCTGGCTGGAATGCCCGTGGTAGCAGACCACCACCAGGGCGGCGTCCTTGGGCGTCTCGTCAAGCAGAGCCCCAACGCTGGTGTTGTCCAGGTGTCGGCTCGCCGGGATATGGCCGCGGGCAAAGCTCATCGGATCACGAATATCGACCAGCGTCAGCGGCTCACCCTCGTCCAGCCAGGCTTTCAGGGTGGCAATGTCCAGGTGCTCGAAGGGCGTCGCGCTCATGGTAACTCCAGGGGAATAGAGGATAAAAACGGCAAGAAGGAAGAACGCGGGGCAGTCAGCCCCGGGCCAGGCTCATTTGACGGATACGCTTGCCAGTGGTTAGGTCCAGCGCGGTCAGGCTGCCCCCCCACACGCATCCGGTATCCAGTGCCTCGGCGCGCACTCGACTGCCCGGGGTCGCCCCTTCCAGGGCCGCCCAATGGCCGAACAGGATATGGGGGTCGTCCTCGCGGGCATAGCTGAACCAGGGGGCGAAGCCATCAGGCGCCGAGTCGAGCCCCTCCTTGGCCGAGAAGTCGAGATGCCCGCCGGGGTCGACAAAGCGCATGCGGGTGAAGGCGTTGACGATGAAGCGCGCACGCTCGATACCGTCGAGATCATCCTGCCAGCGGTTGGGGCGATTGCCATACATCTGGGCAAGGAAGTCGCCAGCGTCGGCGGCGAGCCGGGCCTCGACCTCGGCGGCGAGCGCCTGGGCCTTGGCGGCCGACCATTCGGGGAGCAGCCCGGCATGGCACATCACCCTGTCGCCATCCTGGCGCGGCTCACGCACCATCAGCGGCTGCTGCTGCAACCAGTCGAGCAGCACCTCCCGGTCCGGCGCCTCGAGAATCGGTGCCAGGGTGTCTGAGCGCTTGGTAGAGGCTCCCCCCCGGGCAACCGCCAGCAAATGCAGGTCATGATTGCCGAGTACCACCTGTACCGAATCCCCAAGCGCCATCACCTCGCGCAGGCATTCCAACGAACCTGGCCCACGGTTGACCAGATCGCCGGCCAGCCACAGCCGATCGCGGCCCGGCGCGAAGTCGAGCCGCTCGAGCAGCGCCACGAACTCCCGGTGGCAGCCCTGCAGATCGCCGATCGCATAGGTGGTCATGGCATCTCCTGGTTAGGTAGCGAATAAAACGAGTAATAACGCCGCGTTCAATGCACCTGATGGGGGCCGGCGAGGCGAAAGGGGGCGATGGGCACCTCGATATGCTGCTGAGTCGCGGCATCGACGCAGGTATAGTCACCTTCCATAACGCCCACAGGCCCATCCAGCACCGCGCGGCTGGTATAGGAAAAGGTCTGGCCGGGGCCGATCATGGGCTGCCTGCCCACCACCCCCTTGCCACGCACTTCCTGCACCTTGCCGCTGCTCTGGGTGATTTTCCAATGCCGTGCCAGCAGCTGAACGCTGTGGGACGAGTGGTTATGCACGGTAACGGTGTAACTGAACACGTAGCGGGACTCGGCTTCGTCGGATTCCTCGGCGCGAAAGGCCGGCTCGACATCGACGGAGAGCGCCGCCATCGTCGCCTTGAGGGAACTGTCAGTCATGCGACTTCCTCGGCCAGGTGGTCGGCGATGCGAACGAACTCCTCGACGGAGAGGGTCTGCGGGCGCCGGGTCGGATCGATGCCCAGGGCTTCCAGGGCCTCGGCGGAGACGCGTCCCTTGAGGTTGTTGCGCAGGGTCTTGCGGCGCTGACCAAAGGCCTCGCGGACCAAATCGAACAGCAGGGCCGAATCCTTGGCCGGATGCGGCAAGGTCCCGTGAGGTGTCAGCCGCACGATGGCCGACTCGACCTTGGGCTGCGGCACGAAGGCCTCCGGCGGCACCACGAACAGCGATTCGACCTGACAATGGTATTGCGCCAGCACCGACAGCCGCCCCCAGTGAGTGCTTCCAGGCTCGGCGGCCAGTCGCTCGACCACTTCCTTCTGCAGCATGAAGTGCATGTCGGCAATCGCCCCAGTGGCCTCGAGCAGGTGCACGATCAGCGGCGTGGATATGTTGTAGGGCAGATTGCCCACCACTCGCAACGCCGGGCCGTCGCCGCGCAGGTCGGCGAAGTCGAAGGCCAGGGCATCGCCCTCATGAATCACGAAATCAGGATACTGGAAGAACTGCACACGCAGGCCGGGAATCAAGTCGCGATCGAGCTCGATGACCTCCAGGACGCCGCCGGCAGCCTCGATCAGCGGCTCGGTCAGCGCCCCCTGGCCGGGGCCGATTTCGACCAGGCGCTCGCCGGCACGCGGGTCGATGGCCCGCACGATGCGCGAGATGATGCCCGTATCGCGCAGGAAGTTCTGGCCGAAGCGCTTGCGGGCCCGGTGCATGGGTGGGCGTGAAGACATGCGATGGATGATCCTTTGGTTCTGACAGGAGTTGGCGCTTACCGACAGCGAGTCCAACACCGATTTTCGATGGCAGCCCAGCACGCTTGCGGGAATAAACGCTCGGTTAAGGCCGGCTAGGACAGGGTACCGCAGGCGGCCATCTCGGCCGCCAGATTCAAGGCGACGCGCAGGCTGCCGGCATCGGCGATGCCACGCCCGGCAAGATCCAGGGCGGTGCCGTGGTCCACCGAGGTGCGTACCAGAGGCAGCCCCAGCGTAATGTTAGCGGCACGCCCGAAGCCTGCGTACTTGAGCACGGCGAGTCCCTGGTCATGATACATCGCCAGCACCGCATCGGCGTCATCGAGATGGCGCGGAGTGAAGAGGGTATCGGCGGGATAGGGACCACGCACGTCGAGCCCTTCGGCTGCCAGGCGCTCAAGCGTCGGGGTGATGGTCTCGAGTTCCTCGCGGCCGAGATGACCATCCTCGCCGGCATGGGGATTCAACCCACAGACCTTGAGCCGCGGCGCGGCGAGGCCGAAATAGCGTTTCAGGTCGGCATCGAGAATGCGCAGCACCCGGCTCAGCCCCTCGGCGGTAATGGCATCGGCGACCTCGCGCAGTGGCAGGTGCGTCGTAGCCAGTGCTACCCGCAGGGGGCAACGCACCGGACCACCGAGCTGCCCGTGGAGCGCCTGGTCGGTGGCGAGCATCATCACCACCTCCTCGACCCCGCAGGCATCGCGCAGGTACTCGGTATGGCCGGTAAAGCCGGTCTGGCCACCCTCGATGATCACGCCCTTGTGCAGAGGCGCGGTCACCATGCCCTGGGCCTTTCCCTCGCGACAGGCGGCGACGGCCAGGTCCAGCGTTTCGAGTACATAGGCGCCGTTGGCAGGATCGAGCTCGCCGACACGGCACGGCGCCTTGAGGGCCACCGGCCACACCGGTAGCACGCCGGTGTGCGGCGCCGGCAGCGACTCGCCAGGCTCCAGCACCTTGACGGTTACGCCAAGCCCCAGCTTGCGCGCTCGCGCCTCGAGCAGCGAGGGATCCCCCACCGCCACGACGCTGAAACCTGAGGCATCGCCGGCGCCTGGTGCGCCCATCGCGACGCCCTCGGCGGCCAGCATCAGCGCCAGTTCGGGGCCGACCCCGGCGGGCTCGCCGGTGGTCAGCGCCAGTACCGGCGGATTCATGATGCGCCGGACTCATTCAAGCGATTATCGATGTAGGCACCGGCGCGAATCTCCTGCAGCCAGACCTCCATCTCATCATTGGCCTTGCGCTGGAAGAGGGTCTGGCGGACCTGGTCGCGCTGGGTCAGATTGCGGCCTTGGCCGCCTTCGCGGTCGGCAAGTTTGACCAGGTGGAAGCCGCTGGGGCTTCTGATCGGTGCTGAGACCTCGCCCACATCCAGAGACGGCACCGCATCGGTGAAGATGCTGGGTATCTCGGCAGCCGCACGCCAGCCCAGATCGCCGCCGTCGAGCGCCTGGCCGCCGTCGGACTCGGCGGCCGCCAGACTGGCGAAATCGGCGCCATTCTCGAGCTGGCGATGCAAGTCCTCAATCTTGGCGCGAGCGTCGTCGATCTGCGCCTGGCTGGGCGACTGGGGCAGCGCGACCATGATGTGCGACAGGCGATAGCGCACGTCGTCGTTGCCGCCCTGCTGCTCCAGATAGCGGTCCACCTCGCGCTCGCTGACGGTGACCCGACTGGCCACCCGGCGCTGCTGAAGCTGGCGCATCAGGAGCTCACGGCGCACGTCCTCGCGCACCGCAGCCAACGTCAAGCCATCGGCCTCGAGGGTATCGGCGAACTGCTCGAGGCTCATGCCGTTATTCTCGGCGATACCGCGAACCGTGCGATTGAGTTCGGTGTCGTCGACGCTCAGGTTGGCATCACGGGCCATCTGCAGCTGGATTTCCTCGACGATCATGCGATCCAGCACCTGCTGCTCGAGCGCCGCATCGCTTGGCGGTGTAACACCGCGCTGGGAGAGCTGATCACGTGCCCGGGCGACTCGGCTCTCGAGCTCGCTGTACATGATCGCGCCCTCGTTGACGACCGCCACGATATGATCGAGCGGTTTTAACTGCTGGGCCGTTGCCGTCAGCGGGGCCACGCCCAAGGGCAGGGCCATCATCAGGGCCATGGCCAGCGGGGCGATCAGTCGACTACGCATATATACCTCATTGACTCGTCTCATGTGTCGATGCCTTCGCGCCGAGGCGCTCAAAAGGCGGTGGAGCGATAGCCTGGAATGGCCTGCTCGAAGTAACTGTCGGCTTCCTGGCCCACTCCGCCGAGGCCCTTGAAGATGAAGCGCAGGAAGATGCCGCGATCGGTGTAGTCGTCGGCGATGGTGTTGGCGGTGTCGTTGTCCTCGACCCAGTCGCGCCATACCAGCTGCAGACCATAGCAGCAGTCGTTCCATTGCACACCCGCCAGGCGCTCCAGTGAGCGGCCATTGGTGTTGTCATACAGATAGCGGCCGATCAGGTCGACTTGATTGCTGGCTCGCAGCGCAAAGGACACATCGAACTCTTCGCGGTTGTAACCGAGCCTATCCTCGGGGTCGTCGGCAGAGGGGTCAAAGCCCTGCAGCTCCCAGCGATACCCGAGGTTCAGCACATGGCCGCGGGGATCCCGGTAGGCCAGGTCGATCCCGTTGCGTTCGGTCACTTCCCGCTCGGTGTCATAGAGCCAGGCGTAGCGAGTGCTCCAGTGATCGCTGATCTGCCAGTCGATCTTCGTGACCAGCGGGGTGCGATCGCGGGTCGCGCGATACCAGGCCGCGTAGTTGGTGTCGCGATTCGGCAGCGTATCCGGATCGCCGTTCATGTCGATGTAGCGATCTTCGAAGTAAAAGCCCTGGCCGACACCGATATCGAGGCGTTGGCGGCCGCTGTCATCCTCGAGGAACCGGGAGCTGAGACCGGCCGACAGGCGGTTGAGATCGCCCACCCGGTCCACCCCGGAGAAGCGATAGGGCGACCACAGCTGCCCCCAGGAGAAGGCCTGCTCGTTGGTATCGAAGTCCGGGAAGTCCTGCTGATCCTCCGCTGGTACATAGGCGTAGTTGAGGCGCGGCTCCAGGGTCTGTCGGTAGTCATCACCGAAGGCCGAGAGATCACGCTCGAAGACCAGGCCGCCATCCAACGAACTGACCGGCACGGTACGCGATAGGGTAGTGTCGCGATCGGTGTTCAGGTTGCCGTAGTCGAGCTCGTAGGCGGTATGCAGCAGCTCCACCTTGGGCTCCAGGAAGCCCCAGCTGGGATCGGCTCGCCACCCCAGCGCCGGCGCCAGATGCACACGGCTACCGGTCGCGGCCTCGCGCAACGGCACTTGCTGCTCGATGACATCACGCCAGAAGTAGGTCGCGTTGGAGCGCCACTGCTGATAGAAGCCGCTGTCCTGATCCCAGCGAGCATTGGCGGTCAGGCTCGGCAACCGGTAGAACGGCTTGTCACGCTCGGCCAGCGGGTAGTCGAGCCGCTGATACCCCTGGGCACGGGCCTCGAGCTGCCAGGTCTCGCCGCTATAGTGGAACAGTGCCAGTCGCGGCAAATAGGCGGTATCGGATTCGCCAAAATCGCGACCGAAATCATCGAAGTAACGCCCGTCGCTGGCGGCACCATAGGCGAGCCGGTAATCCATGCGCTGGTTCAACCGGCCTTGATGGCGATAGTCCACATACCAGCGATCCTCGCCCTCGAAGGCATCCGGCGGATCATTGGGATTGGATGAGCTCTTGCCCTGATCATTGGCCAGATAGGCGCCCTCGATCGTGCCGGCATAGCCCTGTTGCGAAGGGCCCTGCTGCAAATAGCGGAACTCGCCGCCCAGCAGCAAGCCACGATCACTGATAAAGCGCGGCGTCAGGGTCGCGTCGTAATTCGGCGCCAGGTTGAAGTAATAGGGCTGGGCATAGTCGAGGCCATCGCCGGAGGCACTGAGCACCGGCCACAGGAAGCCACTCTGGCGTCGGTCATCGATCGGGAAGCGTACCCAGGGCCAGTAGAAGACCGGGACATCCTGGACTTCGAGGCGAGCATGGGTGGCGGTTCCGTATCCTTTCTCGCGATCCAGCAGGATGTCGCTGCCCACCAGCCGCCACGCCTGACTGCCCGGCTCACAGGTCGTGAAACTGGCATCGGTCAGCTGATAGCGGCCATCCTCGAGGCGGGCCAACCGCTGGGCGTCGCCACGCAGGCGCGCCTCGTGGGCCACATAGTGAGCGACATCCACCGAGGCCGCATCGCTTTGCAGTGCCACCTCGGCGGAATCGCCGCGCACCAGCAGCCCCTGATCACGCAGGGCCAGCGGCCCCGTCACCTGGGCTCGCTCCCGCGCGGGCCCAACCCGCACCTCGGGCGCCTCGACCTGGCTGTTATCGCGGCGCAGCAGCACCTCGCCGGCCAGACTCACCGAGCCGTCTTCGCCATAGCGGGCTCGGTCCGAGGAAGAACGGACGTCACCGGGAGTATCGGCGGCGGGCAGCCGGTAGGCCGGCATCACGTAGCGGCCGCGGCACAGCGCATCTGACGGCGCATCATCGCCCCAGGGTTGCCAATCGAGCTGTTCCGCTGGCAGGGGCGCCGGCGGCGCTGCCAGGGCGTTACCGCCGGCAACGGCGGTGAGGCCGGCCAGGGCAGTCCAGTAGAGTCGCTTGCCCATCTTCCTCGCTGTCCTTGACGGGTGAAATCGGTATTATACAGGCCGAGTCCCGGCTGTCTGCCACCGCTCGGCCGGCGCCGCTTGTCTATCGATGATCCGGCCATTGACGAGCACGGATTTCAGCATGCGTTGCGCCCCGATGAGCGTCAACAACAACGCCGCGACACGCATCACCACAGGAGAGCCCATGACCTCGGCAGACCCCGCGCGCCTAGGCCCCCTCACCGACTGGGCGGCCGAACAATACGGCCTTGCCCCCGACGCGCTCAAGCTGACCCTGGCCGCCGGCGACGCCAGCTTTCGCCGCTATTATCGTCTGACGCTGCCCGATGGCGCCACCCGCATCCTGATGGACGCCCCACCGGCACAGGAAGACAGCCGGCCTTTTCTGGCCATCGCCAGCGACTGGCTGGCCGCTGGGCTGCCGGTACCGCGAGTGCATCACGCGGATCTGGACCTGGGCTTTCTGATGCTCGATGACCTGGGTGACACCCCGCTGCAGAATACCTTCACGTCGCGCAAGGCCACCCTCAACAGCTTCGACAAGGCCATCGCCCTGATCCATGAGCTTCAGGCCAAGGCCCCTCAGGATGCCCTGCCGATCTACGATGCGGCGCTGCTCACCCGCGAGCTCGAACTGTTTCCCGAATGGTGCCTGGAGGGCCTTCTAGGCATCGCCCCGCCGCCCGGCTGGGCGGAACTGGTCACCCAACTCGTCGACAGCGCCCTCGAGCAGCCTCGCTTCGTCGTGCATCGCGACTTCGACGCCATGAACCTGATGCGCGAAGATAACGCCCTGGTGATGATCGACTTTCAGGACGCCGTGGCAGGCCCCCTGAGCTATGATTTCATCTCGCTGACCCGCGGGCGCTATCGGCGCTTCGACGCTGCGACCCTTCGCCACTGGCAGGCGGCCTTTCGCGAGCGCGCCATCGCCGACGGCCGCCTGGATCCAGCCATCGACGCCGAACGTTTCGACTTCTGGTGCGATGCCATGGCGGCCCAGCGCAGCCTCAAGGTGCTCGGTATCTTCTGTCGCCTGACCCTGCGTGACGGCAAGGACGGCTATCTCGCGCGGCTGCCCCACTTTTTGTCGCACCTGGATGACAGTCTGGCTCCCTGGCCCGCCTTCGCCGACTTGCGCCACTGGCTGCATGCGACCTTCACCCCGGCACTCGAGGAAACCTTGGCGGCGCAAGGTATCGAGGCACCGTCCAGTGAGGTGATGACTCAGGAGGCGACGTCATGAAGGCGATGATCCTGGCGGCGGGACTCGGCAAGCGCATGCGCCCGCTGACCGACCACTGCCCCAAACCGCTGCTGCCGGTGGCCGGCAAACCGCTGATCGTTCACCACCTGGAGCGCCTTGCCGCCGCCGGCATCAGCGAGGTGGTGATCAACGTAAGCTACCGGGCCGAGCAGATCATCGCGGCGCTGGGTGATGGAGCGGCCCACGGTGTCAGCATCGCCTGGAGCCGTGAAGATAGCCCGCTGGAGACCGGTGGCGGCATACAGAAGGCGCTGCCGCTGCTTGGCGAAGCGCCCTTTCTGCTGGTCAACGGCGACGTTTGGTGCACGCCGGATCTCACCAGGCTGCCTAACCTTGATGAGGACCTCGCCCATCTGTGGCTGGTCGACAATCCCCACCAGCACCCGGACGGCGACTTCCACCTGGACGAGGCGGGTCGGGTAGATGCCAGCGGCACGCCGCGCCTGACCTTCGCCGGCCTCAGTCTGATCGACCCGGCGCTGCTGGCCAACCAGGCACCCGGCGCCTTCGCCCTGGCGCCGCTGTTGCGGGACGCCATGGCCGAGGGACGGGTGTCGGGCCATCACCATCGCGGCCCCTGGGTCGATGTAGGCACGCCTGAGCGCCTAGCCGAACTGGATACCCGGCTGCGTGCCATGGCAGAGTGAGTGCCTCGTTTTTCTTGTGTAGCGCAAGACGCAGCGCCGAACGCCTCGTTAGCGCCAATGACCGCGCACCACCCCATGGGTGACGTGTTCATCCCCTCTTTATATTGATGCCAGACGGAGAAGATGCCTCATGAAAGCCAGCGTCAAGTGGACCGACGGTCGTCAGTTCGTCGCCGAATCGGGCAGCGGCCATAGCGTGGTGATCGATGGCCCCCCCGACCACGGCGGCCGCGACACCGGCCCCCGCCCCATGGAGATGATGCTGATGGGGCTCGGCGCCTGCACGTCCTTCGATGTGCTGCAGATTCTCGAGAAGTCACGCGCCCCGGTCAGCGACTGCGTGGCCAGCGTCGAGGCCGAACGCGCCGACAGCGTGCCCAGCGTCTTCACCAAGATCCATGTGCATTTCACGGTGACCGGCAAAGGCCTCAAGGAAAAGCAGGTCGAGCGGGCAGTGGCGCTATCGGCGGAAAAATACTGCAGCGCCTCCATCATGCTCACCAACGGCGGCGTCGAAGTGACACACTCCGTGACTATCGTAGAAGCGTGACCCAGCAGAAAACTCCCCGGAGCGGGTGCGCCCGTGCCCCGGGGTGTGCATAATACGCGCCTTTCATGCAGCCCCGGCCTAGGCTCTGTTCGAAAACCACCTGCGCTCGCTGACTTTTCGCGCACCCCCTAGACCGACAGGCATACCACGCACTCAAGCACCTGAGGGAGGCTCGGACGTGAGCAACAATCTCCGACTCCACGGCTTCAACAACCTGACCAGTTCGTTGAGCTTCAACATCTACGACATCTGCTACGCCAAGACCGAAGAGCAGCGTCGGGCCTACATCGACTACATCGATGAGCTCTACAACGCCGAACGGCTGACGCAGATCCTCAAGGATGTCACCAACATCATCGGCGCCCATGTGCTCAACATCTCGCGTCAGGACTACGAGCCCCACGGTGCCAGCGTGACCATCCTGATCGCCGAGCACGAGCTCGAGGACCCCGCGCCGGAGCAGACCGCACCGGGCCCGGGCCCGCTACCCGAGACCGTGGTCGGTCACCTGGACAAGAGTCACGTCACGGTGCACAGCTATCCGGAATCCCATCCGGACAACGGCATCAGCACCTTCCGTCTGGACATCGACGTCTCGACCTGCGGCATGATCAGCCCGCTCAAGGCGCTGAACTACCTGATCCACAGCTTCGATTCCGACATCGTCACCATGGACTACCGGGTGCGCGGCTTCACCCGCGACGTCGACGGCAAGAAGCTGTTCATCGACCACGATATCACCTCGATCCAGGACTACCTGGCCGAGGACACCAAGAACGCCTATCAGATGGTCGACGTCAACGTCTATCAGGAAAACATGTTCCACACCAAGATGTTGCTGAAGGACTTCGAGCTCGACAACTATCTGTTCGGCACCTCGCGCCGCGACCTGACCTTCGAAGAGGCCCGCAACATCGAGAGTCGCCTGCGCAAGGAGATGCTCGAGATCTTCTACTCGCGCAATATGGACTGACCCGCGCGCAGCGCGGGAGCCTTGAGCGGTAAGCCTGAAGCGGGAAGACAACGCGAACCCCACCTTGGCAAGACCGAGGTGGGGTTCGCGTTGTGGGGTTGCTTCAAGCTTTCGGCTTCGAGTTCAAAGCTTGTAGACGGATTTGGTCATCAGCTTGGACATCAACCGCATGCCGGCCTTGACCGGCGCCGGAAACTGGGCGCCGCCGGCTTCGAGCGCCCAGCGTTCGTGGTGGGCCTCGTCTTCGCGCATCTTCTCGAGCACCGCCCGTGAACGGCGGTCGCCCGGCGGCAATGCCTCGAGATGCTCGTCCAGATGCTTGCCGACCTGCTCCTCGGTGGCGGCGACGAAGCCCAGGCTGACCCGGTCGCCCACCGCGCCGGCCACCGCACCGAGGCCGAAGGACGCCCCATAGAAGAGCGGGTTGAGCAGGCTGGTGCGACCATCGAGCTCCTCGAGGCGGGCATCGCACCAGGCTAGGTGATCGATCTCTTCCTGAGCGGCCTGCTCCATCTGGCTGCGGATATCGGGCAGCTTGGCGGTCAGCCCCTGCCCCTGATAAAGCGCCTGTGCGCAGACCTCGCCGGTGTGATTGATGCGCATCAAGCCCACAGCGTGGGTGCGCTCGACCTCATCGAGCTCGCCGTCCTGTACGCCGGCGGACGGGCTAGGCCGCGACGGCTGGGCGACATGTGGCACCAGGGTGCGCAGAATGGTGTCGAACTGCTGGATCAAGTGGTCATTGCGGGAAAACTGGCGATTCATGAGGCCCCCGTGGATGTTATCTCTAGTCTACCCGAGCCGCGACGCATCCAGAAACTGTGGCGACATTCTGACGCGCCAGCTTCCTCACACGGCCAGAACCCCGCGGCCTATCAAGCAGCTAGCGCTGCCAAGGGGCACTGGCGGGGATGCAGGCGGGGGATATAAGGGTGTTCAGCTCGATGTCCCGAGGCGATTACCCCGCCGGCCAAGTGAAGTCGCGACCGCCCATCAGGTGCATGTGGACATGATAAACCGTCTGCCCACCCCGCTCATTGCAATTCATCACCACCCGGTAGCCCTCATCGGCGAAGCCCGCCTGCCTGGCCAGGGTCGCCGCGGTATACTGCAACCGACCGATCAGCGCCAGGTCCTGCTCGGCAATGTCGTTGAGGGTCGGGATATGGCGTTTGGGAATCACCAACTGGTGGGTCGGTGCCTGGGGGTTGATATCATTGAAGGCCAGCACGTCATCATCCTCATAGACGATGTCGGCGGGAATCTCGCGGTTGATGATCTTGCAGAACAGGCAATCCATGGCGCCTCTCCCTAGATAACGGTCGGTATGGGTCAATCGGTGATGGTCGCAGCGACAGGCGCAGGCTAGCGGAAACGGCGCTGGGCCAACAGGTGGCGAACCAGCGGGCCCAGAATCAACTCCATGGCCAGCGGCATGCGCGCCCCGGGCACCACCAGGGTATGGGGGCGGCTCATGAAGGCATCCTGAATCATCGCCAGCAGATACGGGAAGTCCACCGTGGAGGGGTCGCGAAAGCGAATCACCACGAAGGACTCGGCGTCGGTGGGGATATCCTGCACCTCGAAGGGGTTGGAGGTATCCACCGTCGGCACCCGCTGGAAGTTGATATGGGTGCGCGAAAACTGCGGCTGGATATAGCGAACGTAGTCGTGCATGCGCCCAAGGATGGTGTCGATCACCGCTTCCTGGGAGTAACCACGCAGCTTGGTATCGCGGTCGATCTTCTGTATCCACTCGAGGTTCATGGTCGGCGCCACGCCCACCAGCAGATCGACATGGCGAGCGATGTCGTGCTCGGCGGTGACCAGGCCGCCATGCAGCCCTTCATAGAACAGCAGGTCGGTACCGCTAGGCAGCGGCTGCCAGTCGGTGAAAGTGCCGACCTGGTGGCCGAGCTCGATCATCCGCTTGTCTTCGGCGTGGATGTAGTGACGGAAGGTGCCGGACCCCTGATCACCATATTCCTGGAACAGCGCCTCGAGATGCTCGAGCAGGTTGGCTTCCACCGCAAAGTGGGACAGCTCGTCGGTGCGCTCGGGCTCTTCGCGGAAGATCCGCGCCAGCTCGTCCTTGGTGTAGCGATGGAAGGCATCGCCATCCACAGTCGCGGCATGCACGTCTTCGCGGGCGAACATGCGCTCGAAGGTACGCCGCACCGTGGTGGTTCCCGCGCCGCTGGAACCGGTCACGGCGATGATCGGATACTCCCGGGACATCAGGCGCCACCCTCTTGATGAGAGGCCACTGCGGGCAATAGAGCGTCCTGCACGCCAGCGGGCACCGGCACCGGCTTGCCCGAGGCGGGGTCAAGCAATACCAGGTTGAGCCGGGCAGTGGCCACAGGCCGCTGGTCATGCTCACGCACCACTCGCTGATAGACGCACAGCGACTTGCCGTCGACGGGGGGAATCGCGGTCTCGACGATCAGCATGTCGGGCCAGGCGGCCTCGCCCTGATACTGGATAGCGAGGTCCGCGACCACGCTGGGATAGCCACCGAGATCCCACTCCCTGAGCCCGCGGGAGGCCAAAGCCTCGGTTCTCGCTTCATGCAGCAGCGACACCAGGGCATCGTGGCCCAGGTGGCGGCCGTAATTCATGTCGGTGATACGTACCGACAGGGAGTGGCGGTGCAGAATGGCATCCGTCGGAAATTCCAAGCGTACTCGTGACATATCAACTCCCCGTCGTATCCCGTCCCTGCGCCACGATTCAGGGCCTGCCCCTGATCACGCCGGTTCAAAGGTTTGGCCGCTAGCGCGTGGCACTGGGGCAATCAAGACAATCCATGAGGCAGCGCGCTCGACAATCAGCTCTCCCGGGCGATGGCGCGAAAGCCGATATCGCGACGGTAGCTCATGTCCTGCCAGTCGATGGCGGCCACCCCTTCGTAGGCCAGGGCCTGGGCGTTGGCCACCGTGTCTCCCAAGGCGGTTACACATAACACGCGACCACCGCTGGTCGCGACACGACCTTGGTCATCCTGGGTGGTACCGGCATGAAACACCCGACAGCCGGTGTCCTCAGCGGCTTCGATACCATCGATCACGTCGCCCTTGCGGTAGCTGCCGGGATAGCCGCCAGCGGCCAGGACCACACCGACCGCCGGTCGCTTGTCCCATTCGATGGTCTCACGGTCGAGTGTGCCCTGGCTGCCGGCCAGGCACAGGGCGGCGAGATCGGACTCGAGACGCATCATGATCGGCTGGGTTTCCGGGTCGCCAAAACGGCAGTTGTATTCGATTACCTTGGGCGCGCCGCTCTTGTCGATCATCAGGCCCGCGTAGAGGAAACCGGTATAGGGGTGCCCCTCGGCCGCCATGCCCTTGACCGTTGGCAGGATCACCTCGTCCATGATGCGCTGATAGACGACATCAGTAACCACCGGCGCTGGCGAATAGGCGCCCATACCGCCGGTATTGGGACCGGTATCGCCGTCTCCCGCGCGCTTATGGTCCTGACTGGTGGCCATGGGCAGCACGTGCTCGCCGTCGACCATAACGATGAAGCTGGCTTCCTCGCCATCGAGGAATTCCTCGATCACCACCCGTGCGCCGGCATCACCGAAGGCGTTGGCCTCGAGCATGTCGCGGATCGCCGCCTCGGCCTC
>CETM01457118.1_pt1 | contig 16561 bp, 13 predicted proteins | sample 361451 | NCBI WGS metagenome assembly CETM01 (sample SAMEA2622690, study PRJEB7988) | marine metagenome | isolation source: saline water (ENVO:00002010), including
TCTAACAAAAATAAGAATGATGAAAATATAGAAACACAACAAGAAGATAAAAAAGATATAAATAATTCTTCTAATGAAAATAAAGAAACTCCCCAAAAGGAAAAAATAAATCAAAATAGTGATATTGAATCAGAAAATAAAAGTTTTGACGATGATACAAATAAATATAAAATAATTGATCTTCCAGAAGCAGAAAAAATAAAAGAAAATAATATAAATTATTCTCTATATAATAACTTTACATTTAATACAAGTATAAGTGACGAAGAAGGACAAAATATTATTAATAATTATATTGAAAAATTTAATAATATAAAAGAACAAATAAAAAGTGAATTTAAAAAACATCGCAAAAATACACAACAAGAATACTTAAAACATTACAATGAGATATATTCAGCATTTAAAGAAAATAAAAACAGTATTAGAGATAATTGTATAAATAATATAAGAGAGGATTACTGTAATACATTAATAGCGCAAAGAGAAAGAATATTGAGTAGTTTAACAAAATTAAATAAACAATTTTCAGAATATAACAATATTTTAAATAATGACGAAAAAGAACAATTAGATAAGTTCTTAAAGCAATTAAAAAATAATGTTATTTCCATTCAAAAACAATTTGAAGATCATAATAATAAAAAAGGTCGAACCTAAAAAGGAACGACCTTTTAATTAAAAGAAATTAACAATCTCTATCCCATATTCTGGATATTTTTTAATAATGTCATCTCTTTTATTATATACATTTTCTGATAATAAAATATATTCTAAGCTACCTTCTTTTAAGTAAATTTTATAATCATATTGCCATTTTGAAAACATAAAAGATGCTATCTCTTCAAAACTATTAAGTTTACCGTTTAAGAAGTCATTAGTATTTACTACCCACTTAGTTACTAATATTTTATATTCAGGCACTTTTAATTTTGGAACAACTTTTTCATAATACACTTTTTCTCTTTCATTTAATGAAAAAGAATTAAAAGGGTAGAAAAATATTCCTACAATTAAAAAAGGCAGTATAAAAAAACGATACTTATTTACTACATTTATTTTTTTCAAAAAATTAAATATAATTGAAATAAGGTTTAAAAATATTGCTACTGTAGAAAACAATATTACAACAGGAGGAACTAAAACTGCTTTAACTGCTGCCTCATTGTCTCCTTTTAAACTTTTTATTTTTTCATACTTTTCTTTCTTAAAGAAATTCTGAAAATATTTTACATATTCTTTTTCTGTTATGTAAAAACGATCTTGGAATTTTCCAAAAACTAATTTTAGAAAATCTTTGTTTGTTAAAAAATTAGCATCGTCTTCCTTATAAGCTTCTTTCAAAGCCTTTGTAATAACAGAATTATTATAAAATAAGTCAAATTTGCCTGTTGTTACTATTTCAAATAATGCATTATATTCTGAAGAAGTAATTTCATTTTTATTAAAAAGAATTTGACCGTATTCCTTTATAGCCTTTTCAATTCTTTTTTCATAGTTATATCTTTTCTTCATATATTGAAATACTTCTCTTTTATTCATTCTTCTATATTTAAAATCATCAGGACTAGGAAAAAATGTTTTATTAACATAATCATCACCTTCTGGAAAAGAAGAAAGATCAATTTCATTTGACTTAGTTAATATATATAATCTTTTATATATACTACTTTGAACAGTATATTTTTCGTCATCACTCAAGTCATTATATAATTTTCTTGCCATTCCTGTTTTATAAGCTTTATAACCTATATCTAATGCATCACCACTATATTCTGGAAATGCTTTTTTATTTTTTAGATAGAAGTAATACCCAAAAGCTGAAAAATGAAATTTCACAAAAGCTTGATGCAATTCAGAATCATATTGAAATTGTGAGTTTTTTTCATAAATTTGATACAAAGGAACTATAGTACTTTTTCTAAAATTGTTAAAAGCTTTATTTTCTAGTTCTGCATTAGCAGAATTTTTATAATTTACAATTTTATTAATAAAGTACTCTTCATTATCTTCAACATAAGCTTTAACTTTATCTGTTGAAGAATATAAGTATGGAAGCATTCCAAAAAATGTTTTAAATTTAATATCATCTTTATTTTTAATCAAATATGGAAGATCAGCAGACAACTTATCATCTGTAAAAACAGCATTTTTATAGATATTTAAGTAATAAGCATTTTCTTCTAACTTTTTATCAGCAAATACATGTATATTATCAAAAATCATTTTTTGAGCAAAGAAAAAACAAACAAAGTATACTGAAAACAACAGAACTTTTTTGAATACAAAAATATTTTTATGCAAATTAATAAAAAACAAAGAAAAACCAAAAGCAGCTAAAAAGCGACCCAAGATTTCTAAGTATTGTATTTCAGATTGTAGTAGGTTTAAAGAACCCATTTTATCAACTGCAAATGCACGAAAAGCAATTTCTAACAGCAAATACAAAATTGATATAATTAGCATAAAATAGCTCATTTAAAATTCCTCTTATTATTAATCAACGAAAATTATACCAAATATATTATTATATTACAACTATTTTTTACCAAATTTTTTAAGTTTTTCTTTTACTATGTTTTCTTTTTTTTGTTTTCTGAAATTTTCAGGATTATCTCTTTTTGTAGGTTTTCCATACCAAAGACCTTTATCATATATATCTGCTTGATCTTCTTCTTTTTGAAATAGATTTGTTTTGGAAGCACTATAAGCCATTCCATCTTTTACCATTCTTCTATTAATAGATTCTTTCATAGAACTATATATAGGATTACTATCAATTGTTGCCACTATTCTTTTGTATTTACCCATATCTGTATTTACAAACATATAAATATGTTTGTTTTTTCCAATTAGATTAGCTAAATGTTTTTTTGACTCTACCCCATATGCTTGATCTATCTCAGGAGCATCAATATTAGCAAGTCTTACATTTTTTCTTTTTCCATTTTTAAAAATTTTAACAGTATCACCATCTATAACTTTAGATACAAGTGCTTCAAATTTTAAACCCTCTTCAAGATAATTAAACGTATGATTTTCTGTTGGGTCATTATCAATTAAATCTTTTATTTTTTTTTCTAAACTAACAGTATTATTTTTAAATTTTAATTTTAAATCTCCTAATATATTTCCTGATATAGGCATATGTGGTTCAACATAAATTTCATCAGCAGTTAGTAATGTTTCTTTTACATATTCTGTTAATGCTTTTTTTTCTGCTTTATTCATTTGAATAAAAGAACTGTTAAATAAGTTTAATTTTAATTTATATTTTTTATTATCAATGATTAAATCTAAATATTCTAAGTTATTTATATCTTTTATTTCGTTTACTTTTTGTAAATCATATTTTTTATTTTCTTTACTATATTGATAAAACATTTTTGAAACAAATTTTTCAAAAGGTTCTTTTTCATTATTTTGATTCTCAAAAAAACAGCGACCTTGAAGAAAAGTTTCACGATTTGCTTCATTAAATTCTACCTCTACTTCAAAATCAAAAGGCTGCTCATTTATTTTTTCTTGTAAATAATTTAAAAAACTAAAAGTTTCAGATATGTCTAATCCACTTAAAAATGAGACATTATTTTTTAATTTCAACTTATAAACATTTCCATTTATTTCACAAGCTATATTTCTAAAAAAACTATTATATGTTGACATAGGATCGAAACCATCAGTATCAAGCTTTCTTAAATAACCTTTAAAGTGATATATACCATTTTCATCTTTATTTATATTCATCTCTTTTTCTTTTTATTATAACATAAAAAAATATTTGACATCATTGATAGTATTATAGTATAATTAAGAAACACTTTTACAGAGGAATATATTATGAAAAATATTACACTTATTATTGTAGGTTTTCTAATTGGACTATTAACTTCTAATTTTACGATTGAAGCAAGTGATAATAGTAATTATGAAACCATTTTAACAGACTATACAAATATTAATCACTCTTTTGATTTTTCACTACATGAATCTAATGCCAATATTATTTTAGAAAAAATCAATTCTCATTTAAAATTGAGTTCAGAAAATGATATTAGAGAAAAGTTTTATCTTTGCCATGATTTAACAAACAAAGTAGGTAATGATTTTACACAAAAATATACAATTGATAAATCTTATCTCAAAGAAATTGATAAATTTTATAATACTAATTGTTAAAAGAGAAGTCTTTCTTCTCTTTTTTCTTTTTTAACTCTAATAATTTTTTATCACTTTCTTGATTTATTTTTTTTAAAATATCACATTCAACTTTTTTTGATATTTCATTTTTATTTTTATTAAATATTTTTTCTTCTTTTTCTTTCAAAACATCATTTAAAATAACTGATTCAGATATTGCAAATTTACTAAATGACAAAGTGAAAGCTAATAGTATAATTTTCTTCATTTTTTTTCTCTTTTTTTGTTAAATATTAATAGATATGATTATAAAACAAACAAATATTTATTCAAGTATAAATATTAAAAATATATAAACTTTTTTTTCTTTATTTAATGATTTTATTTGACTTTATAATTTTTTTTTATAATATCAATTATATCATAAGTAATTCAATTACATTTTATCGGACTATAAGGAAAAAAATATGCAAGATAATTTATCTTTTAAAGAATTATTAGAACAAGAATCAGAACTAAATAAACAAATAGTAGAAGAAAATACTATCCAAGAATTACCAATAGTTTGTATTGATAATAAATTTGTAACAGTAGATCTTAATATGAAATCAGAAGCTTATATACCATTAAGTGAATTTAGAAATCATAAAAAAGATTCTATAAACCTAAATGTAGGGGACGAAATACCTGTTTACATTTTTCATTTAGACGATGGCATGGGTAAACCTGTTGTTTCTCATGAAAAAGCTAAATTTGAAATGGCAAAAGACAATTTGGAAAAGTCTTTACAAGAAAAAGACTTCTTTGTTGAAGTTCATGGATCTCATTTAGCAGGGGCAGGTGTCGTTGCAAAATATAATGGTATAGATGTTTTTATTCCATATACTTTGTGCGATTTTCGTTATCACGAAGACAAAGAATTTTTTAATCAAAAATTTATTGGACAAGACTTTAAAGTTAAAATAATGAAAACAGATTTTGAAAAAAATCATGTTATAGGAAATCATAAAGCTTATCTTGAAAATGAAAAAGGATTATCTTTTGACAAGTTATCTGATGATATGGAAGTTGGTAAAGTTTATAAAGGAATTATAAAGTCTATTAAAAAGTACGGACTTTTTGTTGAAGTTAATCATATTGATACACTTATTAAAAGTAATGAGTTAGCTTGGAAGAATATTCAAGATCCGCAAGAATTATTTAAAGTTGATCAAGAAATTGATGTTGTTTTAACAGGTATTGATTTTGAAAAAGAAAGAATCTACGCAAGCCATAAACTTGCTTTAACAGAAGTATGGGAAGATTTTATTCAAAATAATAGTGAAGGTTCTATTATTGATGTAAAAGTAAGCTTAATAAAAGAAGACTATATGATTGTTACATATAATAACCAAATAGACTTTTTATTACATCAAGATGAAATCAAAAATGAAAACATAAAAAATCAAATACATCATTTCTATGAAGAAGGTGAAAATATTAGAGTAGTTGTTAAAAATATAGACGATGAAAATAAAAAAGTTCAACTTAGTGTGAAAGAACTTAATAAAAGCTCTAATGAAAATCTTGAAAAATTAGTTGGAAAAGTTGTTAATGCTGAAATAATTGAAAAAAATAAATTTGGTATTAAAGTACTTCATGATAATGAAATAATTTGGGTTCCTAAATCTAAATTAAGTGACCTATATGATCAAGATAATATTTTAAACGCACTTCATGAAAATGATGAAATTTCAGTAAAAGTATTAACTACAACAGCAAATGACAAAAATAATGTTGGTACACTTGTTACTGGTGAAAGTGTTTGGGATAAGTTAGATCTTCAAAAAAATAAACCTGTTGAAGGCTTTACTGTTGAAAGTATAGATAAAAATGATGTTATTGTTTCAAACTCTGATGGAGTTAAAGGTAAAGTTAAAGTGAAGTCTAACTACAAAGTTAATTCAAAAGACTTATTTAATGAAGGTGATATTGTTGAAAATGCACTATATAAAGGTGTAGATAAACAAAACTACCTTATTTTAGAAATTAATAATCAATATAATAATGAACAAACTGTAAACCCTACTTTAGGTGATGTTTTTAAAAAATAAATAAATATTTTTATTGAAAATTATTAATATTTTGATATTGTATAAGAACCATTTTTTAATGGTTCTTATTTTTTATAGGTACAAAAATGATAACAGAAAAAGAAAAACCAAAAGTACTAAATAAAGAAAACAATAATAAAGAAATATTAAAAGGTATAGTAAAAAAAATAAAACATAAAAATACCGAAAAACATTTCTATATAATTGCTGTAGAGTGCTTAACTAAAAAAGAACAATATACTGTATTAGGACATGGAAATAATATTCACTTAAATGATGTTGTTTCATGTGAAGGAGGTTTTGTTTTTCATACTTATAAAGGAAAGACTACAGAACAATTTAAAGCAGATATTATTAGCAAAATTAAACCTACTAATGAAGAAACAATACTTGAATATCTTTCTTCTGGAATAGTAAAAGGTATTGGTAAAAAAACAGCAAAACAAATGGTAGATATTTGGGGATGTGATGCATTAGATATATTAGATAAAAAACCTAACTTACTTTTAAGATTAAATGGAGTTGGTGAAAAGACAATCACAAAAATAATAAATTCTTGGAGCGATGTTAAACCAGCGGAGGAAACCGTCAATCATCTTATTAATATTGGATTTAACAGTAATGAAGCTGTTTCGATATATAAAAAATTTCAAGATAAATCACTACAAATGTTAACAGAAAATCCTTACTTAATACATCATAAAGTTTATAATATAAAATTTGAAAAACTTGATGCTATTGCTGTAAGTTTAGGAATAGATAAGGAAAGTCCATATAGAATATTTTCAACAATAGAATATTTTTTAGCTCAAGAACATAACAAAAATGGCAGCACAATTATAGATTATAATAAAGTTTATTTTTTATGTAAACGTTATTTAAAAGTTGATGATAATATACTTTTAAATGGCTTTGACTATGCTATTAATAATAAAAAAATATTCTTTTTTAATAAAAGTAACAAATTATATATACAAGATAACAAAGTACGTGATGCAGAAATGGATATTGCACAGTCCATTTATAACTTAACTTTTCATAATAACTTTTATCAAAAAAATAAACAAATTAGCGAAATTATTAAAATTGAACGTGAAGGTGAAAAACAAGTTCCATTTGATGAAGATCAAAAGAAAGCTATTATTAAATGTGTTAACAATAAAATAAGTATACTAACAGGAAAACCAGGGACAGGGAAAACTACAGTTCTTAATGAAATTGTTAAACAATTAAAATATATAGGTAGAAAAAAAATACTTCTTTGTGCGCCAACTGGTAAAGCAGCACAAAAAATGAGAGAATCTACTGGTATTCACGCTTCAACTATTCATCGATTATTAGAATTCAATCCTATGAAAGATGCATTTGAAAAAAATATAGAAACACCACTTGATACTGAAGTGCTTATTATAGATGAAGCATCTATGATTGATACATTTTTAATGGCTAACTTATTAAGAGCAATTAGCACGGAAACGCAGGTAATTTTAATTGGAGATGTTAACCAATTACCGTCTGTTCAGTGTGGTGCTGTTTTAAGAGATTTTATGAATTCGGGAGTAATACCTTTTTCTCAATTAGAAAACATACATAGAACAGGTAAAGAGTCAGATATTATAACAACATCTCATGAAATAACTAACACTGGTGAATTTAATGTCTTTTCTAAAAAAGGTGAAAAGAGTGACTTATATTTTATAGAAACAAATAGTGATGAATCAACAATTAGCATTCTTGAAAAAATCATAACTACAAAAATAAAGAAAGAATTTAACTTTGAACCTGAAAAAGATGTTCAAGTTTTAACCGCAGTACATAAAGGATTATCTGGAACAAAAAATTTAAATCGTATTTTACAAAATATGCTCAATAAAAATGTCGATGAATACACTATAAAAAGAAATGATTTTGAATATAAAGTTGGTGATAAAATAATACAAATAAAAAATAATTATGAAAAAGATGTTTATAATGGAGATTGCGGAACAATTATTAATATGGTTCCAGATCATATAGAAATTTTATTTGATGATAAAATTATTTTTTATAAAAATAAAGAACTTGAAGAAATACTTCCCGCTTATTGCATTAGTATACATAAAAGCCAAGGTTCAGAGTATCCTGTTGTTATTATGCCATTTAATCAAAACACCAATCCTATAATGGAAAGAAGCTTAATATATACTGGTATAACACGCGGTAAAAAGTTAGTTATATTAATTGGTAATAGAAAAATGATTGAATCAGCTTGTAAAAATGAAATATCAAAATATAGAGAAACAATGTTAAAAGAATATTTAATCAATCTTTTTACTAATTAATGTTGACATATCAATAAAAATCGTTTATTTTTTATTTGATTTAATTATTTTCATTTGTTATTATGAAAGTATAACTTATTAAAAGGTGAATTATGAGTAAGAAAAACAACCCTAATATTTTAAAATATTTTGAAAAAAATAATTTAATGGAATTACTAAAAGCAATTTTAGAAAAAGATAACTTTGAAGAATTTAACCTATCTATCGGTGCTATTGATGTTGGTTATGGTAATACCAAATACACCAAAGGAGTAAATGAGCAAGGGGAACTTGAGCTTGACATGTTTCCATCTGTTTCACCACTTGCACCACAACAAAGTATGGCTGGTGGTCTTTTAGGTCAGAGAAATGTTAAAATTGTCGATATTGAGGGAACTAAATATGAAGTAGGACCTGATGCAGAACTAACAGCAAACAACTCAGGGACTGTTAAAAATCTTAATGAAAATTATATTTTTAGTGAACAGTATAAAGCTTTATTTTTAGGAGCTTTGGCTTATATGAATAAAGAACACTATGACTATATTGTTCTTGGACTTCCTGTTAATTATTTAAATAATACAGAGAAATTACAAGAAATGTTTAAAGGTGAGCATAAAGTATCAGAAGAATTAACATGTAATATTGATAATGTTATTGTTGTTCCACAGCCTCTCGGAGCATTTTATGATATTGCTATTAATCAAGAAAAATACTTTGATCTTATAGAAGAAACAAACCTTGTTATAGATCCTGGGTTTTTAACTTATGACTTTTTGACTACATATGGTTTAAAACCAATAGAAAGCAGAAGTGATGCACTAAATGGTGGGATGTCAAGAGTATTAAACACAATTGCTATTTCTATTTCTGAAAGTATTGGTAAACCATATAAAGATTACGCTTCAATAGACAGATCAATCAGAAAACCTAAAAAAGTTAAGAATCCAGAAACTGGTAAGTTTGAACTAACAAGAATTATTAAAATTGCAGGGAAGGAATATGATTTATTACCACATATAAAAAATTCAACACCAACTATTGAAAATGCAATTAACCATATGACGAATGTAGTTCAAACATACGATGATTTAAACAATATTATATTAGCAGGTGGTGCTGATTCTATTTTTGAGAAGAAAATTAGAGAACATATCCAACGAGATATTTTAAAAGCAGAAAATGCAATATATTCAAATGTTAGAGGTTTTTGGTTAATAGGTGTACTTGAAGCTATGAAACGATTAGTAAAATAAGTTACATTAAAAATATAAAATTAAAGCTCGATAATATCGAGCTTTTTTATTTAAAAATAATATTTTTTACTATTTTTATTAACAGAAAAAGAACTTAGCAACCCTAAACTAAATATTAAAGTTATTAAAAATGTACCACCATAACTGAAAAACGGTAAAGGAACACCAACAACAGGTAATATTCCCATAACCATACCTATATTTACAAAAATATAAGAACTAAAAATCATAGTAATTGATCCACCAACAAGTTTTTCGTAAATACTTTCAGAATTCAAAATAATATAAATCATTCTGCCTATTAATATAGAATATAATAATATTAATGCGATATAACCCAGTGTACCAAATTCTTCCGCCAAGGCTGAAAATATAAAATCCGTATGTTGTTCGGGAATAAAATCTAACTGTGTTTGAGTTCCTTCAAAATACCCTTTTCCAGAAAAACCACCATTTCCAATTGCTATTTTTGATTGAATTGTATGATAACCATGTCCAAGTGGGTCTAATTCTGGATTAAACATTGTAAGTATTCTTTGTTTTTGATAATCTTTTATTAGCAACCAAAAAATAGGGAAAATAGAAAAAACTAAAGCAGAAGATAGGGTTATAAAGTACCAACTTAAACCTGCTTGGAATATTAAATATATACCTGATAATGCTATAAGTATCGAAGTTCCTAAATCAGGCTGTACTAAAACAAAAAATATTGGCATCAACATAATTAAAGAGTACTTAAAAATATCTATATTTTTTTTAGGGAGACCATTTTTATAAATCATATAACCTAACATCATAGGAAGTGCAAGTTTCATTAATTCAGACGGTTGTATTGAAATAACATATAAATTTAACCATCTTTGAGCACCCATAATTTTTGTTCCAAATAAAAACACGAAAATCAACAAGATTAAAGTTAATATATAAAAAGGTTTACTAAACACTGTTTTTATTTTTTCAGGTTTTACTTGCGATATTAATATAAAGCTGACTAATCCAATAATAATTTTAAAAAACTGAGATTTTACAATTGAATAATTGCCTCCAGAAGCAGAAAATAAAACCATTAATCCAAACATAGATAAAAGAAGTATAGGGATTAAAAGCCAAACATCTACTTTGATTTTATTTAAGTTCATTTTTTTTATTCCTTTTCATATATTCTTTAATAATTTTCATAGCAATTGGTGCTGCACCTTCACTTCCAGAACCAGAATTTTCTGCTATAACAGTCACTGCTATTTCGGGATTTTCAAAAGGTGCAAAAGCATTAAATAAACCATGATCTCTTAATTCTTTTTTTATTTCCTTATTTTCATAATCAATTTCACCACGTGTAGAAAACACTTGGGCTGTTCCTGTTTTTCCAGCCATTGCAAAATCTATATCTTTAGAATATTTACGAGCAGTGCCTTTTTCACCATGTATCACCTCTTTCATTCCTTCTTTTACAATATCTATATATTTTTGTGGTATATCAATTTTTTCTATTAAATCATCTTTTTCTTCATTTTTAAAAAATTTTAACTTATAAGGAAATCCATTATTTGATAACAACATATTTGAATAAGCAAGCTGTAAAGGTGAAACCATAAATTGACCTTGACCTATACTTATAACAACTTCTTCCCCTTTATAAAAAGGTTCGTTGTATTTTTCTTTTTTCCAACTATTTGAAGGTAGTAAACCAGTATTTTGATTATTTTCAAAAACTTCTATTGGCACTTCTTTTCCAAAGTAAAAATGTTGTAGTACATCATGAATAAAATCTACCCCCATTTCAAAACCAAGTTTATAATAATAAACATCAACAGAACGAGCTATAGATTGAACCATATCAACATCACCATGCCCCCATCTTTTCCAATCACGAAATTTCTTATTTCCAATTCTGAAATAAGGACCGCAGAAAACCTCTTTCTCTGGATTAATAAACTTTCCAACTAAAGCAGATATAGAAATAAAAGGTTTAATTGTTGAAGCAGGAGGATATAAACCTTGTCTAACACGATCAAATAATGGACTATTTTTTGAAAATACTTTTTTATACTCTTTATTGCTTATTCCTTTTATAAAATTATTAGCATCATAAGAAGGATTACTATAATATGCTAAAATTTCACCATTTTGTGGATTTATTGCGATTACGGCTCCTTTATAATCACCAAGTTCTTCTTTTGCTATTTTTTGTAATTCTAAATCTAATGTTAAATTTATATTTTTACCTTTTTCTGGATTTTTAATAATTTTCTCATTGATAACTCTTCCAGAAGCATTTATAATTTTTTCCTTTATACCAGCTTTACCATACAAAGTAGTATTTAATTTTTTTTCTATTCCTGTTTTTCCTATATAGTCATTTTTTAATAAACCAATATTTTTATATTCTTTTAAATCATTATCATCAACTTTTCCTACATAACCTACAGAATGTAAAAACAAATCATTATATTTATAGTATCTAACCTTTTTAGAAGATATTTTTATGGAAGGGTACATTTCTGATATATCAAGTATTTTATTAAATTCTATTTCATTTAAATTATCTTTTATTTCTTTCTTTTTAAAAGGAACAGCATTACTAATCTTTTTATTTATTTCTATATTAGAAATATTTAATATTTTTGATAACTCTTTTATTAAATTATTTTTATTTTTTATTTTTTCTGGAATAACATTAATGCTATAAATGTGTTTAGTAGTGGCAATTATTTCGCCATTTCTATCAAGAATATTTCCTCTTTCTGGTGATAAATATTCAGTTTTTGTTATATTATCAAGAGCATTCTCTTTTAAATTTTTAGATTGAATTAAATTTATATAAAAAAACCTTACTGTTATAATTAAAAAGAACAAAATTATTACACCAGTTAAAAATTTTGTTCTTTTATTAATTTTTTTAACTTCTAACTCATTATTTTTTAACATTAATAATTACCTTATATATTAATTACAATATTAAATATACATAATTTTATTTTAAAATAAAGAAAAATGTACAAAAATAATTATGGTCTTAATGAATTAGTTTTTTTTTTATATGATGAATTTTTCTTTTCTTTCATGTCTTCTTCTTGCGCTAACTTAAATATTTCATCAAATTTATTATTTAAAACTATATCTTCTGACAAAGAGTAAAAGTATTCTTTTTCCAAATAGTTATTTGCAACTTCAGTACCATTATCCTTTTTCATTTTATTATATTTTTTTAGTAAGTCATTATTATCGTTAACATCAGGTGGAACTAATAAAGAGACAGGTATATCAAGACTTTTACACATATTATAAAATGGTTCATAATATTTTAAGCCCCCTACATCATTATCATAGGCAAGAATTAAATGATCAGTATTAAATATTTCTTTTAATTTTTTCTTTACTGATTCTTTAAACTTATTATCATTTTCATCTATTTTTTCCTTATTTTGGATGCTATATTTTATAAAAATATCATAATCTTTATTATCTTTATTATACTCTAAATGTAAATTATTTTCTTCAAAAAACGCTTCCAAATTAGTATTATCTAAAATATAATCTTCCTTATTATATTCTTTTAAATTAATGTAACCATTTCTATTATTTAATTTTATTTCTTCTACTTTTTTAGTTTGATCCACCTTTTCTAAAAATTTTCTTAATTTAAAAAGCTTTTTTTCTGTTACTGTTTTACCATCATTTACATAATGTAACCTTTTTTTAGATAAAGCTTGTTTTAATGCATATAAATTCTTTTCTGTTATGGGTTCCTTTTTTTCAGTTGTTTTTATTTTATATGCATCACCAAATTCTTCTTTGTCTGATTTTGTATTTGAAAAACCAATACCTATAACATTTTCTAACCAAGTATTTATATTACCTGCACCTTGAGAACTTATGAAATTATAGTCATCTATATTTTTATTAGAATACTTAAATAATGACTCAAGAGCAATACTATCAATAACAGCTTCTGAAAATATTGTTGCTTTAGGTGATTTTTTTACAGTTCCATATAATAGTTTTTTTCTGTTTCTATCTTTAGCATGACGTTTAATAAGTTTTTCTTTTCTATTTACCTCACCTATACTTGTATTTTCTACAGACTGAGGAAACTTACCAAATTTACTATCATACATCGAGAAAAACATAGACTGATTATAACTGTTATAAGTAAAATCAATACCAGTATATATTCTTTGGTTACTTATTTCTCTATCAAGTATATCTTTATTTAGTTGTCTTTCATTTAGTAAATAATTATAATATTTTTCATTAAACTTTTTATCTTTTGTAGGTAATCTTACAGGGTATCTTGTATTTGAAGTAGACACGTCAAGTAGTTTTTTATTAGATACTTTAAAATTATTTAAACCACCAATTTCTGGAACAATTTCATTTTTTAACACTTTCATTATTTTAGCAAATTGAGCTTTATTATATTTTGTTACCTCATCTTTGTTACTATAGTTAGGTTGATTAAGTGGCTTACCAAAAACTCCTATTCTTTCTAAGTCTTTCATAAAATTTAACGAACCAGAAGAACCATTACCACCATTTTGATATAAAACAGATTTTACATCACTGTATAATAATGCTTTATTTTTTCTATTTTCTCTTTCTTTCATAAAATCTTCTTGATATGAAGAAAAACTTCTTTCAGATAAAACTGACACTTTTGGATTTATATTTATAGCACCATCTGTATTTACAGGTAAAAATTTATAAAATTCTTCTCGACCATTTGGTGAAGGGTTTTCTAATATTTCTATATAATTTAAATTAGCCAAGGTTCTTATTAACATAAATATAGGTATTCTATCATAGTCATTCGTAGAAACATTTGTAGCATTAAAATTAAATGTTTTTGCATTTTTATTTTCAAAATATCTATTTGTAACATCAATTTCTACAAAATCTTCTTCATTAATTGTTTTTACTGCTTTCAATATATCATTTAAATTTTCTTGTTGATTTAATATTGTTTTTAATTTTTCTATATATTTTTCAGCAATACTTTTGTTATTATTATTTATTTTTATTGATAATAGCTTTTCTGAATTTATATTAGCATTATAGTTTTTATCTGTACTTAGTAATTTGATATAAAAAAACTTATCAATATCCATATTTTCATTGTACTTTTCTGCAACGTGTGACTCTAAATAAAGAAAAGTATCAACTTCATTGTGTTTTGTTTTTCTTTTTACTATTTCAAAAGGGGATTTTTTTTGAGTTTTTATTTTTATCATTTTTATTTCCGATTTACTTTTCTTTATTATAACACATCTAAATAATTAAAAAAATAGATTTTTTTTAATTATTTTTTAAAAAAGTATTGACAAAGGAATATTTTTTTTGCTATAATAGTTTTATTATAAATAATATAGGGGAAAAAAATGGATAAAAACTATAATAATAAATCTAAAATCCAGAAACTAATAACTATTTTTACTACTAAAGATGGTTTAAAGTCTCACGTAAAAAACAATAAAGGTTTTTATATCTTTATTGCAAGCCTTCTTTGCTTTAGAAGTTTTGTTTATTCATATAACACTATACCATCAGGTTCTATGATGCCAACGTTAATGCCTAATGATCAAGTTTTAGTGGATAAAACAGCATATAATGTGAAAATTCCATTAATCAATAAAACTATTTTTAAAATTTCTTCTCCAGAAGTTGGTGATGTTATCACTTTTAACCAAGAAAAACAAGGAGATACTATTTATATGGTAAAAAGAGTTATTGCTAAAGGTGGTGATAAAATCTACTTTAACAATAATAAAGCTTACGTAAATGGAGAAACTTTAAAATATAATTTACTTGATAGTATTAATGAGAAAGATAAATTGTTAATGTCTAATTATGAGTATTCTGAAACTGATTCTTTTAAATCCTGTTTACAAGATTACGAAAATAAAGAAGATGGATTAAAAAACTGTAATGAACAATTTTCAGATAGCTATACTTTTTACGAGCAAACTGATTATAATGGTAACAGTTATAATATTGGATTAAAATCTTTAAAAGGTATGAATCCTAAAATTGTTAAGCACTTAGAAATGAAATCTAAAGTTATTACAGTTCCAGAAGGAAAACTTTTTGTTATGGGTGATTATAGAAACGGTAGTTTTGATTCAAGATTCTTTGGATTTGTTGATGAAGAAGATGTTGTAGGTAAGGTTACTAAAGTAGCTTTTAATTACTCAGACTTAAAGTATGATGTATTTGGTGATCGAAGATACTGGAAAGATGTCAAGTAAAAAAAAAGAACAAAAAAGCACCGATTAGGTGCTTTTTTTTATTGATTTTAAAAAATATATTTGTTATACTATTGTTTCACACACACACACTAAAACTTTTACACACAAGGAGAAAAAAATGAAATCATTTTTTAAATATAGTATAGCTGTAAGCATTATTTGCTTTTCTTTCACAATTCAAACTACAGAAAATACAGTGGTTGAAAAAAGTGAATTTTCAGATTATAAGTATGAAGATATTGGTTGTGATATAGAAGCACCGCAAGGTTGCATGAAATAAAAAGAAAGCACCTAAATGGTGCTTTTTTTAAGGACTTCTTTTTTTTCTTTTTTTTACTTTAGGAGTATCTTTCAACAAAGTCATTATTTTTTCGATTGTTTTATTTATTTGTTTTTCCATTGATAATTTAGAATTTTGACTTATTCTTAAATCATAAGGAAAGTTTCCGCTTTTTAATAATTTTTCAAACTTGATCATCAATCAAAAAATTTAAAAAATATTTATTCTAGCGATTGTTGAAACAGCC
>CETM01196948.1_pt1 | contig 16551 bp, 16 predicted proteins | sample 361451 | NCBI WGS metagenome assembly CETM01 (sample SAMEA2622690, study PRJEB7988) | marine metagenome | isolation source: saline water (ENVO:00002010), including
TCTTTTGCAAATTTTATGTGTTCATTCATATGTCTATGTTCACCATGTACAGGTATAATTGTTTCAGGTTTAACCCAATTATACATATCTTTAAGATCCTCCCTGTTCGGATGACCTGAAACATGTACAAAATCAGTTTCTTCAGTAATCAACTCTACGTCTTTTTTAACTATATCGTTGTGGAGTGAATATAACTTTTTTTCATTACCTGGAATTATCTTTGAAGAGAAAATAACAGTATCGCCCTTTTCGATAAAAACATCAGGATGAATATCTTTGATTATTCTTTTCATTGCTCCCATTGGTTCACCTTGACTTCCTGTACATAAATAAACAATTTTTTCTCTTGGAAGTTTTTTAGAATCTCTAGGATCTATTGGATCTTGAATGTTATTTAAATATCCACATTGTCTAGCAGCTTTAAAAATTCTATTCATAGATCTACCAACTAAAGATACAATTCTACCAATCTTTTCAGCGCAGTAAAAAACACTTTCCATTCTTGCGACATTAGAAGCAAACGATGTTATAACAATTCTTTTAGATTTTAATGACATTATTTTTAATAAGCTATTTCTAACATCTGATTCAGAACCTGCTCTACCCGGATTAAAAATATTTGTTGAGTCACAAATCATTGCCAATACTTTGCTCTGACCCAATTCTTTTAATTTTTTTTCATTTATTTTTTCTCCGATAAGAGGATTAGGATCTATTTTCCAATCACCAGTATGAAGAATCGTGCCTGCAGGTGTTTTAATACACAAACCATTTGGTTCAAGTATAGAATGAGTTAAAGTTACAAACTCAATATCAAAAGGGCCAAGTTTAATTTTACCATTTAATTGAACGATCTTTAATTTTGATGTTATATCAATTTTTTTTTCTTTAAATTTTTCAGTAATTAAAACTGCGGTAAATGGAGTAGCATAAATATTACATTTTAGATCAGGCCAAATATGTGATATTGCACCAATATGATCTTCGTGAGCATGAGTTAAAACTATACCTAGTAAATCATTTTTTTTGTCTTTAATAAATCCTGGATCTGGATAGATTAGATCAATACCAGGAACTGAGTCATCTGCGAAGCTCACTCCTGTATCAACTATTATCCATTTCTGGTTTTCTTCCTTGCCATATGCATAAAGGTTCATGTTTCCACCAATTTGACCAGAACCACCTAAAGGACAGAATAAAAGTTCTTCTTTAGTCATATAAGGAAAGTTTTATAAATTTTAATTAGACCTTGCATAGTAATATCTTTTTCAATTTTAGTTTTTTTGTATAAACGATTCTTAAATAGATAAGAATAACCACCAGTTAATACAATTTTACAATTATTACCATTTTTTTTAATTATTTTTTTTAAAATATTATTTATTAAACCTTGATAACCCCAAAAAAAACCAGATGCCAAGGCATCTTTAGTATTTCTCCCATAATCACTAGGATATTTTTTTAGTTGAAACATGGGTAGAAGTGCCGTTGAAGTGAACAAATTTTCAATAGAGGATTTAATACCGGGTGCAATAATGCCACCATCATATATTTGATTTTTTTTTATAATATCAAACGTAGTTGCTGTACCAAAATCAATAATAATATAATTAGAATTATATCTATCAATTAAACTAAAAGCATTTGCTATTCTATCAGATCCTAGTTGTGAAAAGTTTTTAATTTTAAATTTCATTATATTCTTTAATCTAAATTCTTTAATTTCATAAGTTTTAAAATTTTTATTTTTTAAAACTTTTTTTACTTTAGAGTAAACAGAGGGCACAACACTTGAAAAAAGAATTTTTTTATTAACTCTACCTTTCAAGATTTTATTTAATTTTTTTTTAAAATGAAATAATAGATATTTATCTTTAGTCTCAAATAGAAACGAATTTTTAATTTTGAGCTTATTATTAAGTTTACAGATTTTTATACTTGTATTTCCAATATCGCCAATTAGATAATTCATATTTATTTTTTAAATTAATTAATATTTTATAATTATTTATTATTTTATCTGAACTTTCTAGCAAAGAAATAGACTTGAATTTTTTATTATTGGGAGAATATATTGTGTTTATGCCAATACCTATAATTAAAAAACTTTTATTATCTACTTTTATTAGTTCTTGAAGTATACCGCAGACTTTTCTACTTTTAATAAGTAAATCATTTGGCCATTTTATTTTGATTTCAAACCTTGAATATTCTTTCAAAACATCTTTGATTATTATCGGGTTTATCAAGGAAAATTCTTCGGGTTTGGGCATATTTTTTTTAAGTTCAAAAAAAATTGAGACAAAAAAATTCCCGTTTAATGAAACCCATGATTTACCCATTGTTCCTTTTCCTTTTGTTTGTTTTTTTGATAATATTATTCCAGCCTTTCTTTTTTTTAATTTAATAATTTTTATAGCAGTTTCATTTGTGCTTTTTACACTATTAAATTTAATAAGTCTTAGTAGCATTAAAAAATATTAATTTTAGAGACAATTTCATTTAAAAACGACGGATAAAGAAAAAATGAAATAAGTAGTACGCAACTGATCAGTAATGGGCCATGAACTTTGAAATCTACTTTTTTTTCAAATGGTTTTTTAGGAATATCAAAATACATAATTTTAATTATTCTTATATAGTAAAAGGCAGATACAACCGTTGTTACCAAACCTACAATTGCAAGAGTATACATTTCACTTTCTACCACTGACATAAAAATATAAAATTTCGCAAAAAAACCTGCCATCGGCGGAATGCCAGCTAGAGAGAATAATATTATTAACAATCCTAAAGACATTAAAGGATGATTTTTTGATAAACCTGATAGCTCATCTATTTCCTCTAAATACTTGGCTCCTCTTTTCATTAAAAGGATACAAGAAAAAGCGCCTATGTTCATTACTACATAAATTGACATGTAAACTAAAGTACTCTTAAAACCAGCAGCTGATCCTGAAGCTATACCCGCTAAAGCATAACCTATATGTCCTATGGAACTATAAGCCATAAGTCTTTTGATGTTAGTTTGCGCAATAGCAGCAACAGCACCTAAAATCATTGATGCAAGTGACATAAAAACTAAAATATATTGCCACTCTGTTAAAAGACTTCTAAATGGCAAATACATAAATTTGATAAATATAGCCATTCCAGCAATTTTTGGTACAACAGAAAAAAAACTTGTTACTGAAGTTGGGGAGCCCTGGTAAACATCGGGGGTCCACATATGAAATGGTACTGCGGATACTTTGAAGGCAAGACCAACAAGAATGAAAACCATTCCAAAAATAGTACCAGCATTAAAATCTCTACTTAAAATTGCTATTTGATCAAAGTTTGTTGAACCAGAAAAACCATAAATCAAAGAACAACCATATAAAAGAAGACCTGAGGAAAGGGCGCTTAACACAAAATACTTTATACCCGCTTCAGATGATTTTAAATTATCTCTATCTATAGAAGCAAGTATATACAAAGCTAAAGATTGTAATTCGAGACCTAAATAAAATAGAATCAGGTCGTTAGAACTAACCATTATGAACATTCCCAGAAGTGATAAAAGAATAATAATAGGATATTCAAATTTATTATTTTTAATATCTGAAATATAGTTTTTTGAAATTAACATTACAAAAAAAGCTGAAAATAATATTAAAACTTTTGAATATACTGAAAAATTGTCAATAACAAAACTTTCGTTAAAAATTTTTGCTGAGGTGATATCGTCACTTAATATTATTAAAAGAAGTAAAAGTATTACAAAAACTGACATTCTGTAAATAATTTCAAAACTATTTTTTAGAAAAACTCCAATCATTAAAAGTATAAATATCGAAAAAGTTAAAAATAGTTCAGGAATTATAAGATTTAAAAAAAACATAAAACTACTTTAAGGTTAATTTACTAGTTATTTCTGTTTTGTAATTATAAATTAAGTTGTCGACAGAAACTTTTATAGTTTCTAATAATGGCTCAGGATAAAATCCAAAAAATATTACAGCTATACTTAAAATAATAAGCATAGATCCTTCATAAACATTTACATCCTTTATATTTTTGAGTTGTATATTTTCTAATTTGCCAAAAATTACTCTTTTATAAAGCCAAAGTATATAAGCCGCCGCAAGGATAACCCCAAAGCTTGCTAAAATTGCTACTAAAAAATTAACTTTAAAAACGCCAACTAAGACCAAAAATTCTCCAACAAAACCACTTGTTCCTGGCAACCCTAAAGTAGCTAAGGCGAAAACCATAAAAAGGAAGGAATATTTTGGCAAAGTATAGACGACCCCACCATAAGATTTAATTAACCGAGATTTTGTTCTATCATACAGAACGCCTACGCATAAGAACAAAGCAGCTGAAATCAGACCGTGACTAAACATCTGAAGTATACTTCCCTCAATCCCTTGCTGATTAAATGAAAAAATTCCAATAGTTACAAAACCCATATGTGCAACTGAAGAATATGCAATTAATTTTTTCATATCATCTTGCATCAAAGCTACTAACGAAGTGTAGATAATTGCAATTACACTTAATGAAAAAATTAAAGGAGTAAAATAATCTGAAGCTAATGGAAACATTCCAACCGAAAATCTTAAAAAACCATAACCGGCCATTTTTAATAAAATTGCAGCAAGAACTACTGAGCCAGGTGTCGGTGCTTCAACGTGAGCATCTGGTAGCCATGTATGTACTGGCCACATTGGAAGTTTGACAGCAAATGAACTAAAAAAAGCCAGCCATAATAAATATTGAAACTCATCAGGAATTTTAATTTGATAAATTTCTGTTAGATCTGTAGTCCCCGTTAACCAATAAATTGAAATAATAGCAACCAACATTAAAACAGAGCCCAAAAGTGTAAATAAGAAAAATTTAAACGCAGAATAAACTTTTCTTGGACCTCCCCAAATACCAATAATTAAAAACATTGGGATCAAACCTGCTTCGAAAAAAAGATAAAAAACAACTAAATCAAGAGAGCAGAAAACTCCTATCATAAACGTCTCTAAAATGAGGAGAGAAATTAAAAATTCTTTTAATCTGATCTTTACACTATTGATGCATGAAATGATGCTTATAGGTGTAATAAAAGAAGTTAATAATATAAATAATATTGATATTCCATCAATACCAAATTTAAATTTTATAAAACCACTTATCCAATTTATCTCCTCAACAAACTGAAAATCGGAAGTTGTCTTATCAAATGAGAACCACAAAAATAAAGTTATAAAAAAATTTACAAAACTTGTAAAAATAGCAATATAAATAGCACCATTATTTTTCTCTTCTTTTTCACTTTTGGTAAGAAAAACAAAAAAAGCTCCAATTAAAGGCAGGAAGGTTATTGAAGATAAAATCGGAAAGTTCATTTATAAAATATAAATATTGTTAATAAAAGGGATAAACCTATTAACATTACAAAAGCATAATCATAAATGTATCCACTTTGAAATTTTGTAGACTTTTTTGAAATTATTTTGATTATTTTTGATATGCCATCAGGACCGAATCTATCAATAGTTCTTATGTCTCCGATCTTCCAAAAAAAAGAACCAATTGCTTTTGATGGTTTAACAAATAAATAATCATACAATTCATCAAAGTACCATTTGTTTAGTAAAAAATTATAAATAGATATATTTCTAATTTTAATATTATTTAAAATCTTTTCATTTTTTATATATAGATAATATGACAATGGAATTGCAGAACATACTAAAAATGGTGTTATTACAATTAACCATAAAGGAATAAGCGAGGTGTCAAAATTATAGAGCATTAGTATAGAATTTTTCCAAAAATCAAAATACCGGTCGCCTATTAAAACTTCTTTAAAAATATAACCTGCGAAAATTGATCCCAAAACTAATATCGCTAAAGGCAAAATCATTATCATTCCTGAATCTTGAATTTCAGATCTAGAGAGGTTTTTGTTGTTATAGTTGCCGTGGAATGTTTTAAAAATTAATCTCCAAGAATAGACTGCTGTTAAAAATGCAGTAAAAATTCCAACAAATGCTGTTAGATATCCTAAAGTCGAACCACGCAAATAAGCAAACTCAATAATTGCATCTTTTGAATAAAAACCCGATAGTAATGGAAAGCCAGTTAAGGCTAATGTTCCAATAATCATAGATATCCATGTGAACGGCATTTTTTTCCAAAGCCCTCCCATATTTCTTATGTCCTGTTCATCTTTTAAAGAGTGTATTACCGATCCAGATCCCAAAAACAACAATGCTTTAAAAAAAGCGTGAGTAAACAAATGAAATATCGCAACATGATAAGCGCCAATGCCGGCAGCAAAAAACATATAGCCTAATTGACTGCACGTAGAATAAGCTATAATTTTTTTGATATCGTTTTGAACTATAGCAACTGATGCTGCAAATATGGCGGTTAACATACCAATTATAGCAACAAAAGATAATGCAAATTGTGAGTATTCAAAAATAGGTGAGCACCTAACTACCAAAAACACACCTGCTGTTACCATTGTTGCAGCATGTATTAAAGCTGATACTGGTGTTGGTCCCTCCATCGCATCTGGCAACCAGGTATGTAAAAAAAATTGGGCAGATTTTCCCATTGAGCCAAAAAATAGAAATAAACATATTAGAGTTATTAAATTAAGATTTAATCCTAAAAAGATTATCTTTTCGTTTGATAATTTTGGTACGAGACTAAAAACTTCTTTAAAATCCAGAGTTCCAAAAAACATAAATATTAAAAATATACCAATTGCTAAGCCAAAATCCCCTACTCTATTAACTATAAATGCTTTGATTGCCGCTTTGTTAGCGGTATCCTTTTTATACCAAAAACCTATCAATAAATATGAGCATAAACCTACGCCCTCCCAACCAAAAAATAATTGCAAGAAATTATCGGATACAATTAGTGAGTTCATGGCAAAAGTAAATAAAGATAGATATGACATGAACCTTGGTTTGTTAGGGTCATGGTCCATATAACCGATTGAATAAATATGTACTAAGGCGGACACAACACAAACAACAACTAACATTATCGATGTTAATGGATCTATATTTACAGACCAATTAACTTCAAAATTTCCAGATGAAATCCAATTAAAGATTAAGTAGTTACCGTAAATGTCATATTTAATTCCATTATAAAATAATATAATGGATAAAAATGCAGCTGAACAAACAAAAATAGTTGTGGTCAGTTGAGAAAAAAAATCACCAAAATATTTAACTATGTAGCCAATAAAGGCACCGAGCAATGGTAAAAACAAAACTGCGTATTGCATTTAACCTTTCATTTCATCAATTTCTTCAACTCTTATTGAACCTTTATTTCTGTAGTAACTTACTATGATAGCCAATCCAATTGCGGCTTCAGCTGCTGCAACTGTTAAAATAAGCATTGTGAAAATTTGTCCAGTAATATCTTGAAGATAAATCGAAAATGAAACTAAATTAATATTTACAGCTAATAAAATAAGTTCAATAGACATCAATATAACTATGACATTTTTTCTATTAAGAAATATACCAAGTGTTCCTAAAGAAAAAATAACTGCTCCAAGTGTTAAGTAGTGTCCTAATCCAATTTCAATCATCTATTTTAGTTCCCTTGTCAAATTCAACATCTACTAATTCAACTGACTCATTTCGTTCCCTGGAAACTTGTTTAAAATAATTTTGTTTTTTTACACCTTCTCTTTTTCTGTATGTTAATACTATCGCCCCAATCATTGATAAAAGTAATATAACGCCTGAAATTTGAAAAAGATGTATATACTCAGTATACATAACATTTCCAATCATGTGTGTATTTGAAAAATTTTGGTCAAAAGATAAAAGTTTAGTCTCAGAAAATGTGTTTCTATATTTCCACCCTCCCACAATAACCACTAATTCCAACAAAATAATTGATCCCACTATTAATCCTGTTGGAATATGACTTGTTTTTTTTGAACCTCTAAACCAAGATAATTTTTGTTCAGTTACATTCATAAGCATAACAACGAACAAAAATAATACTGCAACTGCTCCTACATAAACAATTAGCATCATCATTCCTAGGAATTCTGCACCTATCATAATAAAAAGGCATGCAATAGAAATAAAATCCAAAATTAAAAAAAATACCGCATGGACTGTATTTCTTGAAACGATAACGAATATTGCAGATATAATTGCAATTATTGAAAAAAAATAAAAAAATAATGCGTGTGCAACCATTTTGTAATTACCTATAAGGTTTATCCAACTTAATATTTTCTGCCAAGACTGACTCCCATCTATCTCCGTTTTCTAATAATTTTTCTTTGTTATAATAGAGCTCTTCTCTTGTTTCTGTTGCAAATTCAAAATTAGGTCCTTGGACTATAGCGTCAACCGGGCAAGACTCTTCGCAAAGACCACAGTAAATGCATTTGAGCATGTCTATGTCGTATCTTGTTGTTTTACGGCTACCATCAGGTCTTTCTTCATTTTCAATGGTTATAGCCTGAGCTGGACAAACTGCCTCGCACAATTTACAGGCAATACATCTTTCTTCACCATTAGGATATCTTCTTAAAGCGTGTTCACCTCTATATCTGGGACTAATTTTACCTTTCTCAAAAGGGTAATTAATTGTTTTCTTTTTTTTAAAAATTTCCTTAATTGCAATAAATATTGCTTTTATAAACTCAGACAAAAAAATTATTTTAAAAATTCTATTTAATCTCATATTTAAAAATCATTTAGGTAATAAATCAAAATAAACTAAAAAACTTGCTGTAAAAACTACGTAAATTAGTGAAAAAGGTAAAAAAACTTTCCAACCCAATTTCATCAGCTGATCATACCTATATCTTGGTACAATAGCCTTAATAATTGCGAATAAAAAAAATAACAATAATATTTTTAATATCATCCAAAAAATTCCAGGTATTAAGTTAAATGGATACATGTCTATAGGGCTTAGCCATCCACCTAAAAACATAATAGAGCCAAGAGCACACAATAATAAAATATTAGCATATTCGCCTAACCAAAACATTGCGTACATCATTCCAGAATACTCAGTCTGATAACCAGCAACAAGTTCTGCTTCTGCTTCGGGTAAATCAAAGGGAGGGCGATTAGTTTCCGCGAGAGCAGAAATAAAAAAAATTACAAACATTGGAAATAGTGGAATAATAAACCAAATATCTTTTTGAGCCATTACGATATCACTTAAGTTTAATGACCCAACACATAATAATACGTTAATAATTATTATCCCGATAGATACTTCATAAGAAACCATCTGCGCTGCAGATCTGATTGCTCCTAGGAATGGATATTTTGAATTAGAGGCCCAACCCCCCATTATAATTCCATAAACCCCTAAAGAAGAAATTGCAAAAATATATAGTATTCCAACATTAATGTCAGATATTACTATTTTTTCACTTAGAGGAATAACGGCCCAGGCTGACAAGGCAAGCGTCATAGTGATTATTGGTGCGAGAACGAAAACAACTTTGTTGGCGCTAGCAGGAATTATTATTTCTTTAAATATATATTTTAAAGCATCTGCAAGTGTTTGAAATAATCCAAATGGTCCAACAACATTTGGTCCTTTTCTTCTTTGAACAAAACCCCAAACTCTCCTGTCAAACCAAACAATTAATGCGACTGATACAAGAACGGGAACAAGCAATAATAATATTTTATATGTTTCATTATATGCAGTATATATATATTCCATAATTAAGTTCCTACTTTTCTTTTAAGATTTTTTGATCTTGCTGATCTGCAATCACTCATTGTCTTCGAGGATCTGGCTATTGCGTTACTAAAATAATAATCAATTTCTTTTATAATAATTGTTTCATTAAAAAATTTACTGGTCTGATAATCTAATTTTTGAGTTTTAGTGTTTGGCAACAGATCAAATCCAGTGTTATTTTTAATTTTACTTAATGTATTTTCCCTTAGATCTCTGAAGCTTTTAAAATTTTCCTCATTTTTTATCTTTTTCGAAATTAGCTTAAATATTTTCCAATCTTCTTTTGCATCTCCTAATGGATATGAGGATTTATTTGATTTTTGCAGTCTTCCTTCAAGATTTATGAATAAACCATTTTGTTCAGTGTATGCCGGTGAAGGTAAAATTATATCTGCCATTTGAGCCATACGATCGCCATGACTACCTTGGTATATTATAAATTCATCTTTTTTAACAAAATCAATATTATCAGATCCTACAAAATATAATAATTTGAATTGATTATTAGCTATTTTTTTAAAAAATGGGAAGTTATCAATTTTTTTGTTTATATTAAAAAAGCCAAGATCTAAAGCACCAACAGTGGATGCATTTTGTACCAAAATATTTAATGCATTCCATTTTTCGTTAATAAAATTCTTTTCAAAAAGGAACTTTTTAATATTTTCAAAAATAATTTCACCTGATTTTAACTCTAATGCGGACTCTCCGATAATTATCATTGGTTTTTTTGATTTAAGAATTGCTTGACCAGCTTTATTTTTATTTGTTAAAAAATCCTTAATGTCTTGGGTCGTATTTCCAGCTAATTCATAGTCGTATGTAAGATCACCAGGATTACCAAACGAAAAGATTGGTATCTTTTTTGTTAAAAAAGTTTTTCTTATTCTTGCATTGAGGATTGTTGCCTCGAGTCTGGGGTTTGTACCAACAAGAATTATACAGTCGGATTCTTCTATTCCTTTAATCGATGAATTAAAAATATAATTCATTTTATTTTCAGGATTTATATAAAAAGGTTTTTCTCTAAATTCATAGTTATTAATATTTAGGGAAATTAAGAGATCCTTGAATGCATTTATTGTTTCTAAAGATTGCATATCACCTACATGAGCTCCTATAGAGTTTTTGTCTATCTCTTTAAATTTTTTAGAAATAATATCCATTGCGTCATCCCAACTACTTTTTACTAATTTTCCGTTCTCTCTTTTATGTACTTGATCTAGTCTTTGTTTTAATAGGCCATCACAGGCATATCTTGTTTTATCTGAAATCCATTCTTCGTTAATATTTTCATTTAATCTCGGAAGTATTCTTTTTACCTCCCAACCATATGTATCTACTCTTATATTGGATCCAATAGCATCCATAACATCTATAGTTTCTGTTTTTTTTAATTCCCATGGCCTTGCTTCAAATGCGTATGGTTTAGATGTTAAAGCTCCTACTGGGCAGAGATCGATAACATTTGCTGACAATTCTGACTCCATAGATTTTTCAAGATAAGTTGTTATTTCCATGTTTTCTCCTCTACCTATCGCACCAATTTCTGTAACGCCGGCGACCTCTGTTGCAAATCTTATACAACGAGTACAATGGATACATCTTGTCATTATAGTTTTTATTAGTGGACCCATATATTTATCTTTTACTTCTCTTTTATTTTCTTTGAATCTAGATTTATCGAAACCGTAATAAAGTGATTGATCTTGTAAATCACATTCACCACCTTGGTCACAAACGGGACAATCTAATGGATGATTTGCTAACAAAAACTCCATGACACCTTTTCTGGCTTTTTCAACTTTTGGGGTATTAGTTTTTATTTTCATTCCCTCAGATGCAGGCATAGCACAAGATGCAACCGGTTTAGCAGATTTATCCATTTCGACTAAACACATTCGACAGTTACCAGCGATTGATAAACGCTCGTGATAACAAAATCTTGGAATTTCTGCTCCAGCAATCTCACAAGCTTGTAAAATAGTCATACCATTTTCAAACTCTATTTCTTTGTTATTAATAATTATTTTTGGCATTTTTATTTTTCCAACAGATGTTGATTAACAAGGTATGGCAGATCCCGTCTTTTTTTAATAAGGGGTTCAGAATAGCATCTTTTATCTATCTCCTTTTTAAAATGTCTTAATAGACCTTGTACTGGCCATGCAGATCCTTCACCAAAAGCGCAAATGGTATGACCTTCAATTTGTTTCGTCACATCAGATAATAGTTCAACGTCTTTATGAGTAGCATCTCCTTTTGCTATTCTTTCCAATATTCTCCACATCCATCCTGATCCTTCTCTACAAGGGGTACATTGCCCACAACTCTCATGTTTATAAAATTTTGCGATCCTAGCCATACATTTAATTATATCTTGATCTTTATTTATCACTATAACCGCAGCTGTTCCTAAACCACTTTTGGCCTCAATTAGATAATCAAAATCCATTTTAATATTGTCACAAACATCTTTTGGTAGAAGAGGCATTGAAGATCCACCGGGAATAACTGCCTGTAAATTATTCCATCCACCAATTACCCCGCCCGCATGTTTTTCAATTAGTTCTTTTAAAGGAATACCCATTTCTTCTTCTACATTGCACGGGTTATTGACGTTTCCAGAAATACAAAAAATTTTTGTTCCAGTATTTTTTGTACGTCCGATTGAGGAAAACCATTTGGCTCCTTTTCTTAAAATTGTTGGTACTACCGCTATCGTTTCTACGTTATTAACTATTGTTGGACACCCGTATAAACCAATTAGTGCTGGGAATGGAGGTTTGAGTCTTGGCTGTCCTTTATTTCCTTCTAGGCTTTCAAGTAAAGCTGTTTCCTCACCACAAATATAAGCTCCAGCTCCATAATGAATATAAATATCTAAATCCCAACCAGAATTACATGCATTTTTACCAATAAAATTTTTTTTATATGCTTGATCAATTGCTTCTTGAAGTCTTTTTCCTTCATTGAAATATTCCCCACGAATATAAATATAGCAAGTTTTTGCATTAACGGCGAATGAAGCAATTAAACAACCTTCTATAATTTTTTGTGGTTCAAATCTAATTATATCTCTGTCCTTACATGTTCCCGGCTCGGATTCATCTGCATTAATAACTAAGTAATGTGGACGCGATCCTAACTTTTTAGGGGCAAAGGACCACTTTACGCCTGTAGGAAATCCAGCCCCACCTCTTCCTCTTAATTCAGACTTTTTTATCTCTTCTATTATCCAATCTCTTCCTTTATCAATTATTTCTTTTGTATTTGACCAATCTTTTCTCTTTAATGAGTCATCTAAACTCCAGCCGAAATCATTGTAAAGATTTTTAAAGATTTTATCTTCTTTTTTAAGCATTGTTTATACCATTAGTTGATGAATTTTTTTTTTCAGGTGCGCTGCTTGTCCTGCCCTTATAAGAGCCAGCTTTCAAAGGATCATTATCTATAAATGATTCAAGAATCTTCTCCATACTTTTACTATCTAAATCTTCGTAGTAATCATTGTTTACCTGCACTACTGGGCCATTCACGCAAGCACCTAAACATTCGACTTCTGTCCATGAACACTGGCCGTTTTCAGATAAAGTTTCTTTATTCTTAGAAATTTTATTTTGACAAACTTTAACAATTTCATTTGCTCCTCTTAATAAACAAGGGCTTGTTGTGCAAACCTGAACGAAATACTTACCTACCGGAGCGAGGTTATACATTGTATAAAAAGTTGCAATTTCATAGACATTTACATAAGGCATAGATAGAAAATTCCCAATGTATTTTAAAGCTGACAAAGGTATCCAATTGTCATTTTGATTTTGAGCTAGATAAAGTAAAGGCATCACCGCACTTTTTTTTCTTTCCACAGGATATTTTTTTAATAAATTATTAGCTAGCTGCAAATTCTCTTTATTAAACTCAAAAGTTTCTGGTTGTTCATCATGAACTTTTTTTACACTCATCGATCTACCTCTCCAAAAACAATATCCAATGAGCCTAATACTGCAGGAACGTCAGCCAACATGTGTCCTTTAACCAAGTAATTGATAGCTTGAAGATGTGAAAACCCTGGCGCTCTTATTTTGCATCTATAAGGTTTGTTGCTCCCATCTGAGATTAAATAAACACCGAACTCTCCTTTTGGTGCCTCTACAGAGCAGTATATTTCACCCTTAGGAACTCTATATCCTTCGGTAAAAAGTTTAAAATGATGAATTAATGCCTCCATTGATTCTTTAAGTTCTTCTTTTTTTGGGGGAGAAACCTTGCCATCAATAGTTTTAATTGGACCAGTAGGTATTTGTTTTAAACATTGTTTAATTATTTTTATACTTTCACGCATTTCTTCCATTCTGCACAAATATCTGTCATAGCAATCCCCATTTTTTCCAATTGGAATTTTAAAATCTAAATTTTTATAACATTCGTATGGTTGTGACTTTCTTAAATCCCAAGCTATTCCAGAACCTCGGAGCATCACTCCTGAAAAACTATTAGCTAAAGCATCCTCTTTTGAAACAATACCAATTTGCACATTTCTTTGTTTAAAAATTCTATTGTCTGTTAAAAGATTTTCTAAGTCATCTATTGTTTTTGGAAAGGTTTCACAAAATTTTTCAATATCATCTAAAAGACTTTTAGGAACATCTTGATGTACTCCCCCAGTTCTAAAATAATTTGCGTGTAATCGAGAACCTGAAGCTCTTTCATAAAAAGTCATAAGAGTTTCCCTCTCCTCGAAACCCCATAGTGAAGGTGTAAGTGCTCCAACATCGAGTGCTTGAGTGGTTATATTTAAAAGGTGACTTAAAATTCTACCAATTTCACAAAAGATAACTCTAAGATACTGTGCCCTTATTGGAACCTCAACATTTAAAAGTTTTTCAGTCGCTAAAGCAAACGCGTGCTCTTGATTCATGGGGGCAACATAATCCAATCTGTCAAAATAAGGTAAAGCTTGAGTATAAGTTTTATGTTCAATTAATTTTTCTGTTCCTCTATGAAGCAAACCAATATGAGGATCAACTTTTTCTACAAGCTCGCCATCTAACTGAAGTATTAATCTAAGAACGCCATGTGCAGCAGGGTGCTGTGGACCAAAGTTTAAATTCATCGTTTTTTTTTGTTTAACCATTTTTATCTTTTGTTTTTATATCCTTAATATATTTCGTTCCTTCCCAAGGACTGTCAAAGTCAAAATCTCTATAGTTTTGTTCAAGTTTCACTGGTTCATAGATAACTTTTTTTTCTTTTTCGCTATATCTAACTTCATTAAAACCGGTTAAAGGAAAATCTTTCCTTAATGGAAAACCCTTAAAATTATAATCTGTTAAAATTCTTCTTAAATCTGGATGATTTTTAAATTTTATCCCGTACATATCAAACACTTCTCTTTCCATCCAATTAGCTGAAGGATAAATTTTTGTTATAGACTGTATTTTTTCATCTATATCAAATGATATTGATACTTTAATTCTTAAATTAAATTCATGACTTAAAAGCAAATAATAAATTTTAAATCTTTTTTCATCATTTGGATAATCAACTGCAAAAATATCAATTAGTTGTTTAAATTTTGATTTATTATTTGATTTTAAAAATAAAAGAACTGAACTAATGTTACTTGGTTCAACATTAAGTAATAGTTCTTCATTTTCAATATTTGAACTATTAATTTTTGTTGTAAGTTCTGAATTTAACAATTTATTTAAATCTGAAAGCTGCATCATAGAATTATCTTTCTTTAGAACCTTCTCTTCTAATTTTTTTTTGAAGTTGTAATATTCCATATAGCAACGCTTCGGCTGATGGAGGGCAACCTGGCACATAAATATCTACAGGAACAACTTTATCGCAGCCTCTAACAACTGAATAAGAATAGTGATAATAACCCCCACCGTTTGCACAACTTCCCATAGATATTACATATCTTGGTTCGGGCATTTGATCATAAACTTTTCTTAATGGTGCTGCCATTTTATTTGTTAAAGTTCCTGCTACTATCATAACATCAGACTGTCTAGGGGATGCTCTAGGTGCTGCGCCAAATCTTTCTAGATCATAACGTGGCATTGATGTTTGCATCATCTCAACCGCACAACAAGCTAAACCAAATGTCATCCAATGCAACGATCCTGTTCTTGCCCAATTAATTAAGTTTTCTGAAGAAGTTGTAATAAATCCTTTCTCACTAAAATCTTTAGCAATTTTCTTAAACTCCTCTGGAATTTGTTTCTCTCTATTTTCTCTATTAAAAAAATTTATTCCCATTCTAAAGCCCCTTTTTTCCATTCATAAATAAAACCTATCGTTAATGTAGATAAAAAAATCATCATTGAGTAAAAGCCTACTAAACCTATATTTCCAAGAGATATTGCCCAGGGAAAGAGAAATGCAATCTCTAAATCAAAAATTATAAATAATATCGCTACTAAATAAAATCTAATGTCGAATTGTATTCTAGAGTCACTGAAAGCGTCAAAGCCGCATTCGTAAGCAGATAACTTCTCTGGGTCCGGATTACTCGGGGACAGAGCAAAATTGATAGCTACGAAACCAATACTCAATAGTATGGCTATAAAAATAAAAATTATTATAGATAAGTATTCTGATAAAAATTCAAATAACATTTACTACCAATATCTACCTCAATACTTTTTAGTTTGAGGATTCTTATATTAATTAAACGTACCACATATTTAGCATCTAACACACAAATTAACAGGTGACAGATATTCACATTTCTTTAATTAAGATGAAAATGATTATCAACTAGTGGCGGGAGTGACGGGACTCGAACCC
>CETM01067179.1_pt1 | contig 16485 bp, 18 predicted proteins | sample 361451 | NCBI WGS metagenome assembly CETM01 (sample SAMEA2622690, study PRJEB7988) | marine metagenome | isolation source: saline water (ENVO:00002010), including
GAAACCAAAGCTTTAGCTAAATTAGTTAATGGTCCCAACATTAGCAGTGTTATTTCTACATTCTTTTTATCTATGTATAGCTGTTGTATATATTCGTAAGCTTCTAATAGATCATCTTGTTTGGATGTTTTTTGTAATTCTAAGGTAAGGCCATTTTTACCGTGATAATGTTCAGCATCAACAAATTTTTCACCTACTAATGTGCTTTCCGAACCTATTAATAAGTTATCGTATTTTAAAGACAAGTTATCTAAAATATTTAGCATATTTTGGTGAGTGTTTTCTAGAGATGTATTTCCACCTATACTCGAATAGATAATTTTTTCATATGTTTCGAGTTCTTGGTTAAGATTTTTCAACATTGTTAAAGCAAGTGCATCATCTACGCCTGGGTCAGTATCTATAATTAAAATTTGTTTTTTATTCATTTTACTCTCTCAATTACATAATCAAATAATTCATTCAGATTATTTTTAGTTTGGTTGTTTAAGCTTGATTTGAAAATTAAGTTTTTGGAATTTGTAATGTACTTTGAACAATCATTTTTTATGATATTTTTTATATTATAAGAGTCAAGTATCTTTAATAAATCAGAATATTTCATATTTTTTTTGTCATATATTAATTCTTTAAATATTTTCTTGTCTTTTTTAGAAAATTGTTCGTTTGCTAATAGCAGAGGGTAGGTTTGTTTATTGTTTTCAAAATCCGAAAGATTAGATTTCCCAGTACTTTCTGGGTCCCCCCAAATACCTAACATGTCGTCCGAAATTTGAAATAGCAACCCAAACTGATCACCAATATTTTTAAGTAGATTTATATCTTTTTTAGAAGATTCATTTAAAATGAGAGGTAAATAAAATGACATACTCATTAGAGCTCCGGTTTTTCTTGAAATCATATATAAATACTCACTTAATTTTATATATTTGTTATTCTCAAATTTGATATCAAGATATTGTCCTTCAATCATATTAATGCATACCAAATTAAAACATTTGATAATTTCTTTTTTAACTTTAGAATTTATTTCATTGTAATTAGTTGTTATATTGTCAGAAATTATTTTGGTTATATTGCCGAATAATATAGATTTTTCAGTTCCAAATTTTTTCCATAAGCTTAAATTTCCTCTCCTAATTTCATCTTTGTCCTGAATATCGTCATGAATTAAGGAAAATTCATGCAAGTATTCTAGGCTGCAAGCAAGTTGTAAATGATTAGAATAAGATTTTTCCAATCCACTTATAATTTCCAAAAATAATGCTGATCTAATTCTTTTCGGAGAATTTTTTTTATCCAAGAGATATTCTGCAAGAGGTTCGTAATAGCTTTCAGATTTATGTTTCGATAGCAAATCTGAAAATAGAGAATTTATTTCTGATCTATAACTGTTTAAAAATTTTGGTTCTTTCAAAGTTTTATTGATAATGTAATTAATTCTAGAGTCTAACAAAACTAATAATATTTTTCATTTAATTGTAATTTTAACTATTATTTTTAATCATAATATGATAACTTTTATAATTGATAGTCAGCCTTTATAAAAATCATTAATAATACACAAAAAAATGGAAGAATATAGTATTTATTTTGAAAGATACGGTTATTTTACCCTATTTCTGGTAGTTGCTTTACTAGTTCCTTCAGGGATGTTGTTAACTTCTACAGCATTAAAATTTTTAGGAATTAGAAAATCTAATCCCAGCGAAGTAAAATCAGATATATACGAAGCAGGTATAAAAACCTTTTCTGCAAAATGGACAGGTTTTAATTTTCGTTATTACACCTTTGCAATGATGTTTTTGATATTTGATGTGGAAGTAATATTTCTTTTCCCATGGGCTGCTTCACTTATAAAACTTAATAATACATATGGACAGGTTGTTTTGGTGGAGATGTTTGTTTTTATTGGAGTTTTGATATTAGGATGGTTCTTGGCCTGGAAACAAAAAGCGATCGAATGGGAGTAAGTATTGAGCGATAATCAAAATGAAGAATTAAATTTATTAAAATATGATGTTCTTTCGCCTTTGTATGAACAAACTGATCTTATAGACCTGCAGGAAGGTCAAGATGTTAACAAGTTGATTAGCACAAATACAACTCCTTTGTCAGAACCAATTATTGAGGTGCCTGATGATTTGGATAGAAATTTGATGGTAACTTCAGTAGATACTCTTATAAATTGGGGAAGGAAATCATCAGTATGGCCGTTATCTTTTGGATTGGCTTGTTGTGCTTTTGAGATGATGGCAAGTGCAATGTCTAGATTTGATTTAAGTAGATTTGGAATGGAAGTATTTAGAGCATCTCCAAGGCAGGCAGATTTAATCATTATAGCAGGGACGGTTACATGGAAAATGGCTCCTGTTATTGAGAGAGTTTATAACCAAATGCCTGAGCCCAAGTGGGTTATTTCAATGGGAGTATGTGCAACTAGCGGAGGTCCATATTATCAAAGTTATAGCGTTGTGCCAGGTGTTAATCACATTATTCCTGTAGATGTTTATGTACCAGGTTGTCCACCTAGACCGGATGCTTTGTTATATGGAATTATGATGCTTCACGAAAAGATAAAAAGATATAAAAATTTGGAGAAATAGATTTTGACTAAAATAGCCGACAACCAAATTGTTTCTAAATTATTACCTAAAAATTTATCAGAACAAACTTATATTTCTGGTAAATTTTTGTATGTTGAATCCGAATTTATTTATGAACTTTGTCAAGAACTGCAAAATAATCCGCAAACACAATACAACTATTTAAAATCAATTTCGGCTATCGATTATATTGAATATTTTGAAATTGTTTATCATTTAGACTCTTTAATAAATAATACTTCTTTGGTCTTAAAAACAAAACTTTTTGGTAGATCTAAGCTTTCAGTTAAATCTGTCACATCCCTTTGGAAAGGAGCGGAACTACAAGAAAGAGAAATTTGGGATTTGATGGGTATTTATTTTGAAGATCACCCAAACATGAAAAGAATTTTATTGTGGGAAGGATTTGAAGGTCATCCTCTAAGAAAAGATTTTATAAAATGAAATGAGAATTTATGTCAATTAATAATGAATTAGTTACAGTTAACTTTGGACCACAACATCCAAGTATGCATGGAGTATTTAGGATGAGGGTAACTTTGGATGGTGAGAGTATAGTTGATATAGAGCCAGTATTCGGTTATTTGCATCGAGGAACAGAAAAACTGGCTGAAGAGAGAACTTATGTACAAATAGTGACTCTTACTGACAGATTGGATTACGTTGCATCTATGTCAAACAATTTAGCTTATGTATCGGCAGTAGAAAAGTTATGTGACATAGAAGTACCAAAAAGAGCAAGTTATATTAGAGTTATTGTTGCGGAACTACAAAGAATAGCAAGCCATTTAATGGCTACAGGATTTCTCTTGCAAGATTTAGGAGCTTTTGGAACACCTCTCATGTATTGTTTTAGGGAAAGAGAAAAGATTTTAGATATGTTTGAAACTTTGTGTGGTGCAAGGATAACTTTGAGTTATATGAGGCCAGGAGGTGTGTTTCAAGATACTCCAGATGAGTTTTGGGGGCAATTAGAGTCCTTTATGGGAACAATATCTGAGCAAATTTCTGAATTAGAGTCTTTGATTGCTGGAAATGAGATAGTTTTATCGAGAACAAGAAATATAGGTATTTTAAAACCTGAAGAAGTCATAAACGGATCACTTTCTGGTCCAATGCTTAGAGCTTCTAGAGTTAAATGGGATTTGAGAAAAGCTAACCCTTACGAAGTTTATGACGAATTAGATTTTGATATTCCTATTGGTGCCACAGGAGACACTTTTGATAGGTATTTGATTAGAGTCAAAGAAATGAGAGAGAGTATTAAGATTATAAATCAATGTGTATCTTTGATTAAACCTGGACCAGTAAGAAACGAAGATGTCCCTTTAGTTATAAGAGCGCCTGAAAATGAGGCTTATGCTGCTGTTGAAGGACCTAAAGGAGAATTAGGTTTTTATTTAGTGAGTGATGGTGGGATTTCTCCATACAGATGCAAAATAAGAGCTCCATCATTTATGAATTTGAGTCTGTTAAGAGAAATGGCTATTGGTACAAAAGTAGGTGATCTAATAGTTAATTTCGGTAGTATTGATATAGTTCTAGGAGAAGTAGACAGATGATCGTTTTAATTAGAGAGATATATAAGAAATGAGTTTCAATCAACTAAATAAATTGATGGGAGATCTACTTCCGTTTTTACCTGATTCATTATTATTTATAATATCGGGGATTTTTATGGCTGCAGGTATATGTACCACTCTCATTGGTATTGGATCAGTCTATACTTGGTTTGAAAGAAGAGTATTAGCTAAATTTCAATCTCGAATAGGCCCAAATAGATGGGGACCTTTTGGATTATTGCAACCTATAGCTGATGCAGTCAAATTAATGCTTAAGGAAGATATCATTCCAAGAACTGCAGATAAACTAGTATTTATTGCAGCTCCGATTATATTTTTAGCAACGACTTTGATGGTGTATGCATTTATACCTTTGGGTGAGGACTCACAACTAGGGGGGACAAACGTTGCCTTGCTGTTTGTGTTAGGTATCACTTCAATTAATGCCCTTACAGTTTTTATGGCAGGGTGGGCGTCTAAGAATAAGTATGCAATTTTGGGATCTATTCGTGCGGTTGCAATGCTTATAAGCTACGAAGTTCCAATGGCAGTTTCTTTGATGGGAGTTGTTATGATGTCAGAATCGCTCAGTCTTGTTGGGATAACTAATTCTCAAAGTACAATTCCATATATTTTAATTCAACCATTAGGTGCGATGACATTTTTGATTGCAGCGATTGCAGAAATGAGTAGGGCTCCGTTTGATATGGTTGAATCTGAATCTGAACTTATTGGTGGATATATTACAGAATATGCAGGAATGAAATTTGCTGCCTTTCAATTATCTGAATTTTTAGCACCGATTTTTACATCAGCATTTTTTACCGTATTATTCTTAGGGGGAGATTCGGGATTTTCATTTATTCCAGGAATAATTTGGTTTTCATTAAAAACATTTATAGTGACTTGTATTTTACTGTGGTTTAGATCTACTTGGCCTAGATTAAGAATTGATCAGATAATGGGATTTGCTTGGAAAGTTCTTATGCCAGCAGCTATTTTGAATACATTATTAATCGGACTAGAAATAGTTTTTATAGGAGAAAATTATTTACTCCAAATTATAATTAATTTCTTTGCTGCTTTTTTATTTATATATTTTATAGCAAATGTATTAGGACAAAAAAGATTGGTTCTTGAAAAACCAATACCGTCTGAATTGGCTAACATGGATGCAAATAGGTGATCGACAATGTATGGATTAGGTTTATTTAAAGGTTTATCAATAACTTTAAAAAATATGATTTTAGTTAAAAGAACTAATACTGTTCAGTATCCAGATAAAAAGGCTAGTGTCTTTGATTTAGCCAAACAATCCAACAAGAATTTTATTTCTTATATGATAACAAATCCTTTGAATTCATTTAAAAGTTTTATTGGATTAATTTCAATTAAACAACAAGCGGATCAGCACCCAAGGTTTAGAGGAGAAGAATTTAGTTGGTATGAAGAACGATGTACTGGATGTGCTAGTTGTGCAAAATATTGTCCATTAGGAATAATTAAAATTGTTACAGATCAAACTGGCAAGCATTATCAGGAAGGGCAGAGTTATGATATTGAAACTTTCGATATAGATATTGGAAGATGTATGTTTTGTGGATTATGTGTTGAGGCATGCCCCTATGATGCATTACATATGGGGAGCGGATTTGAGGAAGGTCAATACAAAAGAGATAATTTGGTTATTGATGTTGAAAGATTGAAAAAAACTGAAAAAAAACCAAGTCATTGGTTCAGGCCTCAATTGTCTGGTAAAGATGATTATTCTCCTTTTGATGCTGAAATTGAATGGGATAGTGTTGGCAGGCATCAAAAACCTTCCAATCAGGAATTAAAAAATAAATGGATTAGGAGTGAGTCTAATGATTCCTAATATTATTTTTTACATTACTGCATCTATTACAATTATTAGCGCATTTATGGTTATTATGTCTAGAGATATTTTCAGGGCAGCTTTATTTCTTGCTTCTACATTTTTAGGTGTTGTAGGTTTATTCATTTTACTCTTTGCTGAATTTTTAGCAGCAGTTCAGTTAATAATATATGTTGGAGCTATTTCAGTAGTTATATTGTTTGCAATTATGTTTACTAAAGATGTTGAATTGGGAAATCCTTTTTCTAAATTTAAATTTATTGGATTATTCGCAGGATTAATTGTATTAGCTATATTAATGAGTTCTATAGTTTCATTTGATTGGAATACTAATTTTGAATCTGCAAAACCTGAAATTTTAATTGAAGCATACAAAAATTCGATTTATTTCATAGGTAAAACTTTAGTATCAACTTTAGTGGTGCCATTCATCGTTTCTTCTTTTGTATTGCTTGCAGCTGTGTTGGGCGCAATAAGTTTAGTTAAAGAGGGTAATGAATGAATTTAGAATCTTTTTTGATTATATCTGGAGTTATGTTTAGTATTGGATTAATTGGAGTTTTAATAAAATCTAATATTATTGCAATATTAATGTCATTAGAATTAATGCTAAATTCAGTAAATATTGCTGCTGTGGCCGCATCAAGATATGTTACACCATTAAATTCACAACCTGAGTTTGTTTTGTGGGGGAATTTGTTTGCAGTCTTTGTAATAACAATTGCTGCTGCAGAAATTGCTTTGGGATTAGCAATTGTTATGAGTTTATATAAAAGGAAAAACCGAATTTTTATAGATACTATTTCTGATTTGAAAGGATAAGATATGTGGACTGAATATATGAAAGCAAAAAATCTTCAAGCTGCAGAAATGTGGAAGAACACTATAGAATCAGAAGGATTACCTTGTAAAATTTTACCAGATAACAAACCAATAGAAGATTGGTCAGAAAATATGAATTATATAATATTTGTTCCAATTGGCAGGGAGCATGTTGCCGATGAAATAATAAGGAAAATATAATGGAACTATATCTTTACTTAATATTTCTAATACCTATAGTTTCTATAGTATTTAATGTGATTAATTATCCTTTCAAGTTCCTTACAAATGATATTAGTGCTTGGTTTTTTATAGTTTCTTCCTTTGTGTTATTTGTTCTTTCGAGTTTAGTTTTTTTTGGTTATGAAAATATAGATAATTCTGAAATCTTTAGTTATACATTCTTCAAAGTTGATAATTTAGGAATATATTTTTCTATTTTCCTCAATCCTCTTACGGCTGTTATGTTATTTGTTGTATGTTCCGTGAGTTTTTTGGTTCACGTTTTCTCTTTGGGGTATATGAGTAAACATGAATACCCCAGATATTATATATATTTGCATTTGTTTACCTGGTCAATGTTGGGACTTGTTTTAGCAGGGAATCTTATTCAAATGTTTGTTTTTTGGGAATTAGTGGGATTATGCTCATATTCGTTAATTGGTTTTTGGTACGATAAGAAATCTGCAACAGATGCTGCCAAAAAAGCATTTGTAATCACTAGAATAGGTGATTTTGGATTCATGATAGGAGTTCTTTATGTAATCTCAAATTTAGCTAATATTTATGGACCTCTAAGTGAGTTTACAGGAGATCCGTTGTCAATCATTGCTCTCAATCAATCCTTACTTGGATCCGAAGTTGCTTTAATTTTTTCATTAGGAATCTTATTTGGGGCTATAGGTAAATCAGCTCAATTTCCTCTTCACACATGGCTACCCGATGCTATGGAAGGTCCAACTCCCGTTAGTGCATTAATACATGCAGCTACAATGGTAGCAGCAGGTGTTTTCTTAATAGGAAGATTTTTGGATGTTTTTCCAGAGGATGCGTTAATGATAACTGCTCTTGTAGGTGCTATTACAGCATTTGGAGCTGCCTTACTTGGTACTGTTATGAATGATGTCAAAAAAGTTTTAGCTTATTCAACTATTAGTCAATTAGGCTATATGGTTATGGCACTAGGAATGTCTTTGTATACAGCGGCATTTTTCCATTTATTTACACACGCATTTTTTAAAGCATTATTATTTTTGGTGGCAGGAAGCTTAAGTCATGCAGTTGGTACATTTGACATGAAAAAAATGGGTGGATTGAGAAAGTTAATGCCATGGACATATTTGTTTTTTATAATAGGAACTTTTAGTTTAGCTGGACTTTTCCCATTTTCAGGTTTTTGGAGTAAAGATGAAATTTTAGCTCAAATTTCACATAAACACACAACGTTTGCTAATTCAATTTATTATCTTGGTTCAGCTGCTGTATTCTTAACTTCATTTTATATGTTTAGAGCTTTATTTATGATTTTTAACGGAAAATATGACAAGAGGAAAAATCCTGGAATAAATGTTCATGAAAGTGGTTTGATTTTATTAATACCGATGGGAATACTTGCAATAGCTTCTGTTATTTTTGGCTTTTTATTCAATCCTACAATTGATCTTGGTTATAAATCTCATTGGTTTAATTATTTTATTGATTCAAATTTCCATTCGCATGAATTTGATTTTGGGGTTGCAATAGTATCTCACTTTCTAGTTATTGGAGGAATAAGCGCAGCATATATTCAGTACAAGTACCTTAAATCAATAAAATCTCAGATTATTTTACAATTCAAAAAGATTTTGGAGCAAAAATATTATTTAGATATTTTTTATGAAAGAATTATTGTAGGTAAACTAGTGTTTAAAAGATTAATTGGATCCTTAAATTTTATTGATTCGAAATTAATTGACGAGACATGGAATAATTTAGCTTCTAAGACTAAACTACTATCAGGCAAAATTTCTTCTATCCAAAATGGCCAATTACAACTTTATACGCTAGGAATTCCTTTGGGTATTGTATTAATAACCTTTTTAGTTATGTTGTGGAGATAATTTGAGTAACTCTGATTTAATGTTAATACTAATTTTTTCGCCAATGATATTTGGTATATTTGGTTCTGCGTTAATTAATAAGAATATTTTAGATAAGTTTTTCCTTTCATTTTCATATTTTGTACTTATTTTATCCTCATATTTGTACTATCAATTTTCCTATCAAGGCTATGAGCCAATTTCTGTTTTAAACAACTGGATTAGTATAGGAGAAACTAAAGTAGAGTTTTATTTTAAACTTGATGGTCTTAATGCTCCATTAGTGTTGCTCGGAGGAATACTAACTGTTGTGGCAGTGCATGCATCAAGAAGTATAAAAGAAAGAAAAAGAGAATATTATTTATGGATGTTTCTTTTAATATCAGGAGTTTTTGGAGTATTTTTGTCTTTTGATTTGATTTTGTTCTTTTTCTTTTTTGAGTTAGAAATTATTCCATTATTCTTTTTGATTTCCATATGGGGATCTGGCCGAAAAGAATACTCTGCAATGAAATTTCTATTATTTACATTGTCCGGAAGTGCCATGATGATAGTTGGATTTTTGTGTCTATATTTTTCATCAGCTGGAACAGGTACATTCAATATTGACACACTAAGTTCAACTGATTTTGAGTGGATTATCCCAAGTACATTTGTATTTATATTGATTTTTGTTGGATTTTCTATAAAACTTCCTATGTTCCCTCTGCATGGATGGTTACCTGATGCTCATACAGATGCCCCTACAGCAGCTAGCGTTTTATTAGCAGGATTATTATTGAAGATGGGTGGATATGGCATTCTTAGAATCTGTTACTTTATCATGCCAAATGAAGCAGTAGAGCTGTCCGGAATCATCAGTGTATTTGGTGCTGTGAGTGTTATTTATGGAGCATTGTTAACACTAAAACAAACTGATTTAAAAAGAATTGTGGCTTTTAGTAGTGTAAGCCATATGGGTTACATACTTATAGGAATTAGTGCATTTGCTAGTAATGATATGACATTTAAAAAATTAGGATTAAGTGGCGCTTCTTTTCAGATGGTCTCTCACGGGCTTATAACAGGTCTTCTGTTTTATCTTGTAGGAATTATTTATGAAAAATGCAAAACTAGAGAAGTATCTTCTTTGGGAGGATTAGCTACTCAATTTAAATTTACATCAATAGCGTTAGCAATTAGTGGAATGGCTTCTTTGGGGTTACCGGGTACCAGTGGATTTGTATCAGAGCTTATGATATTCATGGGAGGATTTCAGAATTTTAGCATAACTACGTCAGTGTCAGTCTTTGGAGTGGTATTGGCAGCAGGCTATATACTTTGGATGTTACAACGAGTTATATATGGAGAGCTAAATCCGAAGTATTCAAAATTAAACGACATGAATTTTGTAGAAAAAATTCCTGTCGTTATACTAATTGTAAGTATTATATTTTTAGGAATTTATCCAAAATTTATTACTGACGTATTAAACATAGGCATTGCAGGGATTATTAATTAAGGAATAAATATGATACCAACATTATATCCAGATCTACTACTGATATTACCTGAAATAATTATTTTATTGACAGGGTCAATTTTACTAATTAACGGTGTGACCACAAGGTCATACAAAATCACTCATTTATTATCTATTATAGGAGCATTTTCTGCTCTGTTTGCTAAATTAATAATTATGTATATATATTCTTATGAATTAGATGCTAGTTATTCGTCTATTTTTTCAGGCACTTTGGTGTCAAATAAATTAGAGAGCCTATTTTCAATAATATTCCTTGTCTCATTAATTGCTTCGCTTAACCTTATAAAAGTTTACAAAAATCAAATTACATTTTATAAATCAGAGTTCTATGGAATGCTTTTTTATTCCACTTCTGGAATGATGCTTTTAGCAAGATCAAATGAAATGATTACTGCTTATGTAGCATTAGAGTTAACAACACTTCCGTTGATCGGTTTAGTTTCTTTAGGCAAATCCTATGTTTCTAAAGAATCTGCAATTAAATATTTAATTCTGAGTGCAGTAAGCACATCTTTCTTTTTGCTAGGTGCTGTTTATATATATGCGTTGACCGGGACTACTTTTATTTCTAGTGCAACTGATGTAGGTATTAATGTGCATTACGGAAATATTTTCCAGGGATTAACATACTCTAATGTAAACATGCCTTCAGATATATTTACCCCAATCTCTTATTTGGATATTTCAAATGTAATTATTATAATTTCGATGATCTTTATTTTTATAGGTTTATTATTTAAATTAGGAGTTTTTCCTTTTCATTCATGGATTCCTGATGTTTACCAAGGCGCCCCGACTCCTATAACAATGTTTTTATCTGTTGCTAGTAAATCAGCTGGTTTAGCAATATTGCTAAGAATTTTACTTAGTATATTTGACATTAATGATGTATCAAGTTCTGAATGGAATAACATATTAAAATGGCCTGATATTGGAATATCTTTATCAATAATGTCTGTTCTCACAATGTTTACAGGAAATATATTGGCTATTCGCCAAAATAACATTAAAAGAATGTTAGGGTATAGTTCTATCGCGCAAGCAGGTTATTTATTGATTGGGATAGTTGCAATTATTAACTCCGATACTATATCAAACGCAACTTATGTATCATCAGTTTTAGTTGCTTATATATTTGGCTATATGTTCACAAATATTTCAGCATTCTATTCTATAATTTTAATTCAACAAGACTCTTATTCATACGAATTTGATAGTTTTTCAGGATATGGGCGTGTCAAAATATTTAATTCATTGATACTTACGATTGCAATGTTATCACTTATTGGAATTCCGCCTACAATAGGATTTATAACCAAATTATTTTTATTTAGTTCCGGAATAAGCTCTGGTTATTCCTGGTTAATAATGTTTGCTTTAATCAATAGTGTTATTTCTGCTTACTATTACCTAAGAGTTGTTAAGCATTTATATTTGGTGCCAAATAAAGATCAGTTTAAGATTGAAAATTTTAGAAATGATTTTTCAATTTTTGGATTAATATTGTTTATCATAGTTGTAGGATTTGGTTTTTATCCTGATCCAATTTATAATTTTTGTTATGATGCAATAAGTTCAGTAATAAATTAATAATAAAATGTTTATAGGTATAATTTCAAAAGTTGGGATTCAGAAATCACTTAATTTGGCGAATGATTTACAAGATTCCTTGTCATCAAACCATGATATGTGGCTATCGGATGTTGACGAAATAGATAATTTTAAAGATGATTTTTCTAATACTGACTTATTAATAACCCTAGGCGGGGACGGAACAATCCTAAGAGTTGCCAGGTCTACCATTGGCTATGATATTCCAATATTAGGCATAAATTTAGGCAGAGTAGGGTTTATGACTGAGATTCCATACAATGATGCTTTGAAAAACATACAATATGTTCTTTCTAATTTTTCTGAAATGAGAATTGAAGAAAGAATAATGTTAAATGCCAAAGGGGTGTCTGGTAAAAAACAATTTGAGTTGAATGCATTAAATGATATTGTTTTAGGGCACCAATCGGTTTCTAGATTAATGGACATAGAAGTCTATGTAGACACAGCGCCTATGGCACAATACAGAGCAGATGGTATAATCATATCATCTCCTTCAGGCAGTACTGGCTATTCTTTGGCAGCAGGTGGTCCTATTATCACTCCTGAGCAAAAACTAATGCTGATTCAACCGATTGCACCTCATATGAGTTTAGATGTTGGTGTAGTTGTGCCATATAATTCAAAAATATCAATTAACATCACAAGTCCAAACAAAGCAGTAGTTAGTGCAGACGGGTTTGATGAAGTTGTATTGGGATCTACGGATACTATAGATGTTGAAATAAGTAAAAGTCTTACAAAATTTATAAGACTCCTTCCGGAATCTGATTTTTATTCCCAATTAACAACAAGATTAAAAAGAGATGTATTAAAAAATAATTAATGATATAATTAGTTAGTGAGATTTTTCACTAACAAATTGTTCTAAAGGTAATCATGAAAAAATATATTATAATTTCCGCTTTAATGTTAACAACTTTAATAGTTGCATGCTCATCGTCTGAAACAGCTTCAAATCAATCTGATGAAATTAGTAGTCCGCCTGCTCCTGCTCAAGTAACAGGAGAAAAGAAAACGGAAAAAGAACTATCTGCCCAAGCTAGCGCTGAAAGAGGTAAATTAGTAGAGGTACAAATGTTAGATGGTAATTCGGACAATTATGTTTATGAACCTGCTAATTTGACCTTTGCGGTAGGAGAAACAATAACTTTCAAAATAACTTCAGAATCAGAATTCCACACATTCACTATTGATGAATTAGATATTTATGAAACAGCAGATGGTGGAGAAACCTTTGAATTCACAGTGACATTTGAAACTCCTGGCACATACAAATTATATTGCGTTCCACACGAAACATTAGGAATGATTGGTGAGGTTGTTGTTCAATAATAAGTTAGATTTTAGCTTCTAACAATTTAAAACTTACTTTATTATTTTCAACTAAATTTTTTATATGTCTTTGCTTAGATGACATTTGACTCTTATTAGTTTTGAATTCTATTAGTATTACTTCATCTTCATTGAATTGAATACCGTCAATCGGATTGCCAATAAATTTGAAATTTTTTGAATTGTATGGATAACTTTTTTCTAAAGGAAAAAACTCTTCAGATATCTGCCCGTATTTTGTGCTTTGACTTATTTTGTCTGATTTCAGTTTGGATATTTCAATTTCTAAGTTTTTTGACTTTTTAATATAATGTTTTGTAACTAAATAAATTATTAATAATAATAAAAATATAATTAAGTAATTTAAATAAATGATTGAGATATCCATTAGTTAAATCCTTTAAAATGTTTATTTATAATTTTAGTTAAATTATTAGAATTCACTAATTGAAAATTCAGGTTGCTTTCTTTAAGGATGCTAATTTCTGCATTTATTTGCTTTTTCAGAATATTACTGAGATTTAAATTATCTAAATTATTAATATTTAACGAGTCTGAATAAATCAAGAAATGTAGGGCTCCGTAATTTTTTTTGTGTAATTCTCCAGTAGTGTGTAAATATGATGGTGCTATATCTATAAATATTGGAATATCTAAGTTTTTCATTTTGCTTAGTATAATTTTAATTGAGTCTTTTATTTCCTTTTTATTATTTATAAATAATAAAAAGGAAATATAACTTATTTTACTTTTAGATATATCATTATGATTTTCGCTAGTGGTAATTGATGTCTCTAAGTATTTTGGATTTTTTGCTTTTTCTACATCAGGTTGAGTATAGGGGTTATTATTACCATCAATGAAAGAGAGTGAACATATAATTATCATAATTGAGTAAATTAGTGAACCAAAGTCTTCAGATCCAGGTCTAGAGTCATCAATTGAAATTGTATTGGATAAGTTGCATGGTACGTGGGTATTTTTATTTGAAAAAACAAAATTAATTATAGATTTTGTATCTAGATATGAATTGTGTTCTGCAAGGATGGGGATAACATAATTTGGATTTTTTGATAATGATTCTGCAATCATTTGTTGTAACCAGATAATTTTAGAGTCATTCTTTTTGTCGGGAGAATATAATCTGAAAATATTAAGTTTATTATTGGCTAATTTATAGATTAGTGTAATAAGTTTAACTAAATTTTTTCTTTTTAAGTCATTGGTAATAAGTTGCTTTTTATATTCGGTTATATTATTTAGTAATTTTTTTATATTGATACCTGATATTGCAGCAGGAATTAAACCTGTAAATGAAATAGGAGAAAATCGCCCTGGCATATTTGGTAGATTAGAAAATACTTCTCTAAAATTATTTTTAACTGCGAAATCATATAATTCAGAGCCATGATCTGTTATAGCAATCAAATTATCACTATATTGAAAATCAGGACAATGTTCAGATATATATTTTATATAATTATTCATTATTGTTTGTGTCTCTAATGTGGCTCCTGTTTTAGATACAAAAAAGATTAAATTATTTTGAGGATTACTAAATAGTTCGTCATACAAACAAGAATCTGAACCATCAATGAATAATAATCTTTTATCATCATTAGACATTAATCGCGGTATAATAGAGCTTGCACCCATACCTACAAATATAAATTTTTCGAATGATTTAGTCCGTAAAACAAACTCATTTATCCCACTTATCTGGGTATACATAAATTCAGCTGAGTTAATCCAATCAATATATTCGCTATATTGAATTTTATAATTTGAATTATTTGTTGATAGTAATTTTTTAATAAAGTCAGATATATCAACAAGTTCAACATTATTTATATCTTTTAGGGTGTTTTGTAAATTGTTAGACAAATTATATTTGATCATTTTTATACCAATTTTGAATATTATAATCGATTCTTGACTAATGATATCTTTAATGAGAAACTATTTTTCTTATCAATACCATTATATATTATTGTAGATATGCCTAACCCTACAGCACATTTGTGTTTAGTTTATGATTTGCTTGATACTAAATCTGATTCAATGGTTGAGTATTTGTTATTAGGATCAATTACACCTGATATTAGAGTTATCACTAAAACACCAAGAAAAGATTTTCATTATTTTGATTTAAAAAATGGAAAAAAAGGAGATGGTGTTAAAAATTTTATACTAAAAAATAAATATGCTTCTTCAAAACAAAACAACAAGCAAACAAGATTATTTTTAGTAGGATATTTATCACATTTAATTGCTGATGAAAATTGGACGGTTGATGTATTTAGAAAAATATTTATGAATAAAGAAAATTTTCCTGATTTCAATCAAGCTTTACTTTTAGATAGAGCTCTTCAGATTTATTTGGATTTATACCTTTATAATACAAATAAAAATATCTATTCGTACTTGAATAATTTGGATTTAGCTAAAATAAAACTTCCTTCTAATATAAATAATTCTGATATGCTGAAATGGGTTGATTTTGTGTCTAATCTAAATAAATCTTTTTCTGAAGATCCTTGGTCTAGATTAGATTTTATGGCTAAAAGATTGTCTAATACATACAAATCTGAGAGCATTTTAAATTTTTGTATAGAATTCAAAAAAAATATTGATAAAAATATAAATGAATTGTTAGGAAAAATTCCTGAAAATTATATAGATTTATATATAAATGATACAAAAACAAGTATAGAAAATATTTTAAAAGAATTATATTAAATAATTATTTGTAATTATTAGATGTATAGATGGATTATAAAAATATAAAAAAATTAATGAACCCTCAATTTGAAAGTTTCTCAACTTATGACAGTATGCCATCTAATGAATCTTTAATAAAAAAATATTCTATAAATTCAGAAAAAATTGTCAAATTAAATGGTAACGAAAATCCTTTTGGACCACACCCGAAAGTTATAGAGAATATTTCAAGCATTCCTATTCATACTTATCCAGACGATGAATATATTAATTCTCGTAAAGCTTTAGCAGAATATACAAAGTTAGAAATGGATAATATAGTTGTAAGTTGCGGAAGTGATGAATTAAT